>Ga0209700_108234_pt1 | contig 13620 bp, 7 predicted proteins | sample SiratroredBW_FD_187528 | JGI IMG/M metagenome (GOLD analysis project Ga0209700, IMG submission 187528) | Root nodule microbial communities of legume samples collected from California, USA - Siratro red BW (SPAdes) (version 2) | ecosystem: Host-associated > Plants > Roots > Nodule | place: USA... | reverse complement strand
CATGCCTCAGATGACTAAATTGGGTGAAAATCAAGCCACATACACAATGAATGATCTACCCTAGCACAAATTATCTATTCAACAGATCAACATATCATCAATTTTCACACAACTATCTCATACATGTAACATTCAATTCAACATTTCAGACCTGCAGGAAACTTTACCAGATATAAATTGTACAATTACTACAATCATTAACTTCTATATTCAAGACTTAAATTTGTAAATCAAACAAGCACTAAGGTTAGCTTCCCTTACCTTAATAGCAGTGAAAGTTCTCTCTAACACTCCCAAAAGCTTAAGATCCTCAAGAACTCGAATCTGCACCAAAGGACCTCTGATCAACGATCAGACCAACACACTAGAAAACTGAGCTCACAGAGGCACCGTCTGATGGCTCAGATGCCACATGCGAGCTCAGTAAGCAGAGGAAAAACAAAAACCTAAATCTGCTCTAAGGAAAAGGGGCAGAAAATGAACTTACTCTATTGGAGATTCTGATCGGATAGACTTGCTCTGTTCTCCGCCACGAGTCCAATGGTGGGCTCCGCTCGAGAAACTGATGGAAGACAGACGCGAAGTCTTAGAGAGAAGTCAGAGAAGAGGGAGGGCAGAGGTTTTAGAGAGATGGTGGCTCAAGTGGGAATGAGACTTGATTACTAACTTTTCCTATAAATACGTATTTTCAGTTTAATAATATAATAATCAAATATTCATTCCACTTTTACCACTTCTACTCAGATGATAGATTTTCTAGGTTGTTACAATACATGTAAGGGCTTACTTTTAGATGTTACAATACAAGTCCGTTATTAATTTAATAAGATGATGTTTTTTTATAAAAAATCATTTAGACATGAAAGTATAAGTTTAAAATTAAAATTTTTTATATCATGTTAGACATTATTATGAATTTTGACATTTTAATGACATCTCATAGATCAACAATTATATGACATGACATGAAATATATTATTAAAAAATATATATAAAATTATAGAAAAATTAGGCTAAACTCATGACAAACACTCCCCAACCAAGTTAAACAAAACGAAATAGATGGAATGGTACTTATTATGAAAAAAAAAGTCTAATTTAATAACACCAGGTAAAATATCATACCATTTAAAATCTAACTTATTCTCGAAACTCAGCGAAACCAGCTTGTCAACATAAGATTTTCCTCACGAAATATATGAAAAACTTTAAACTCAAATTCTTTACATATTTTCATACACTTTAACCATCTCCCTCCCAAAGACCAAGAAATGAGATTAAACAAACTAAATGATTGACAAAATAGAAAAGAGTCACACTCAAGTCAAATACATCTGAAGTTTTTGCTTCAAACAAGCTCAATAACTAAAATGGCTCTCATAACCTCAACAAATAAAGATTTTTGTATCCCAAGGAAAAAGGAGAAACTACCTATATATTCACTCCTGCTACTACAAAAAATACATGCACATGTCGAAAAACCCGAACATCTTTTAGCAGCATCAGTGTTGACCTTTGCCTAATTGACATGACGAAATTCTAAATAATCTGAATAGGAGAGATCTCTTTCCAACAACGCGTGATGATATCAAAAAAATTCAAATAAGAGAAGTCATGATGTTATCGCACATGTGTTTTCTGAAAGAATTACTCGTCATTCTAATGAAACCTTTAACAATTTGGATAGCCGAGCATATAGAAATGTTTACTTGAAACCTAACATGATTTCTCACCCTTCATGTCATTCAAATAGAGTAAGTAATAGTTGCCAGTCTGACAAGATTAACTAAGGAACTTCCTACAAGCATTAAGAAATCAATAATATCATTAATAGAAAAATAAAAGAATTCAGGAAAAACCTGCTTGGTATAATTCCAAACATGGGAGGTGACAAAGCAATCAAAGAAAAGTAAAAAAATATATTCTTCCTGTTTCCTACACAAACAGTACATAAAAAACAAAGAAAGACCTCTAATTTAAATATCTTTATCTATAGGTAACCTTTGATGTAAAACCTTCCAGAGCACTAAAGTCTTCACAATAGGAATATAACTAGTCCAAAACAGTTTACTCCATTGACAAGTTGGATTAGAATCCTTAAAAAACTTTATGGTCACCTTATGGGTGAGAGAACCAGAATCTTCCAACATCCAATTAGGAGTATCTTTCAAAGAGGTATGAGAAATTTGACGTAAATTATGCAGACATTAAATATTTAAAAAGGAAGGAAAAAGATTCCAAGAACCACTTTCCTTCCATCCTTGAGCCACAATAGCTTTCAATTTAATCCTTTTGGCATAAGGAACACCTATAAGCATAGAGATGCATTTCTCAGAGCTCCAGATATCATTCCATAAATTAATATTATCATCTCTCCGAATAGTCCAAAGAGTGTGCTCTAAGATGAGATTATATGGATCATTAATACCAGGGCCAGACAGAAGAAGAAAAGAATGACCAAACTCTGTGATATTTAGATTTAAAAAATCCTCTTCATTAAGGAAATCCAAGGACCATAATTGCAAGTGAAGTTCCAACAAAGCCTTAGAAGATAAACTTTATTTTCAAGTTGAAAATTAACAACTTAAAGTCCATCCTCAGACTTAAGATTACAAATTATACCTCAATTAATAATCACATAACCCCTATTTATTAATATCACATGTCTAGCTAAAGTTTTAATCCATTTATCAACCAGCTTAAGAATACTAGAAGGACCTATAAATGTAATTATTGTTTTAAAATGAATAAGTTGGATTTGGAGACTTATCCTTTCCCCGTTTAATTTTTAACAAAAAAAATATATATCTATGGAGCATGTGCGAATCTAGTGTGTATTGAATTTGCAAATAAAAACTTGGAATATCCTTCTCCTTTCAATTATGAATATGTTTCTTTTTCCTTTTTAAATCTTCCTCTTCGTGACTTGTTTCTCTTTTCAAAAGAGCTAAAAACATAAGGCCTTCTTCATTTCCTTGGGACGTACAAAGTTTAAACAATTTAAGAGATTTTGTAGAACATCCATAAAAAAATCTGTCTTGTAGTTTTCCCCTTTTTTCTTTAATATTTTTTTTCTGTATAAGGTGTTTTTATTTGGGGAGGTTAAGTCTTGTAAGTTTGTGAATAAAATTTTGATTTGTGGATGTAATAAAGGGATATTCATTTAATCTCAAAAAATATTCCGTTAATGACTTAATTCATAATTTTCTTTAATCTCAAGTTTCTTATAAAGCAAGTAACATAAGACCAGGGAAAGTTAAATTTAGGAATATAGTATAAGGTAATATTTGTCTGTAGAGTTGATTGAGGAATGCATAAAAAATTTAGGAATTTATGAGTAAATTCTATTAAATTGCTAGAATATAGGTTATTTTGCTCTACTTAATGATAAATCATGGTATTCTTATCATCTTAACCAGTCTTAAATTCTTAATTGTAAGCTATAACGATGGTTTTATAGAAAATATTGGACATGACTGTATAAAACATAAAAAAGGTAAAAAATGTAATTATGTCTTGCTTCTTAAATTTTTAAATGAGTCATGCGATAAATTTGTAATTAAAAATAGTTTTAGTAAGTAGATTGTGGGTTGGATGAATTTCGCCCAATTTAAAGTTTGTTTTAACTGATTTTTTTTTTAAATATTAAATTTTTGAATTGGCAACTGTAAAAATGGACTCGAAGTAACTTTTTTTTTTTTATGTATTTTAGATGTTCTAGATAAATATGATGTGAATAGATAAATTTAGATGATAAATAAGATTTTTACATGAAAGAAAAATATATTTGTTGGATCTTATATTTGTATAATTAAATGTAAAAAAATAAATTTAAAATAATTATAAAATTCAATTGTTGGTGTTGAACTTGTTATGTATTTAATTGAATTAGGAGAAATAACATTCTTTTGGATAATTTATAATTTTTGTTAAATTTGTTGTTATTTTACATATTTCACTCAAACAAGAATTGTCTTACTTAAGTGAGATACGGACTCAAAATGTAGTTTTGGTTGAACTTTCTTATTCCAGCAATTATGTATTATTTATGTGGATAATCCCTTGTATTATATATGCTTCATGATAATTGACGTAATTGTTCACAATTGACGAGATGAATTCTATAGTTATATCAGAAATTATTATCTTAAATAATAATAAGACTTGATTTTAAATATAATATGAATATTGAATTATAAAATAACTTAAAATGAGATATTTAGAGTTTATATTCACATTTTAGTGATTATTTAAATTAGATAAACAAATATATAAAAGAAAAATCAATGAGTATTCTTCTATAACATAGTAAGTAAGGCATCATTATTTTACGTAGATTGTTAGGTGGAATCAAAATTGGAGACAAATTGATGTGGCTGTGAATACTTAGTCATAAGTTAGCTAATAATTTACGATAAAATTACTCAATATTCTCATATATCTTATTAATTTATGAATGATTTTGCTTAATTCCTTAATAAGACAATAATATATTTGATATGATATTTTATAAAGTTACATATTTTACATCTTGAATAAATTTTTACTTGTTAACCACTAATGCAGGTATCAACTAATTCCAAACATAACTTTAGGATTTTTTTTCTTGGAAATATTCTATACAGAAATTATATTTATATTATTTCAAAATACATATATTTTATTTGTTTTACGTAAACACACACACACATACATATATATATATATATATATATATATATATATATATATATATATATATATATATATATATATATATATATATAGTACATATTAATTTTATTTATTTTTTAATCATTAAGAGTGGGGCTTACAAAGCATATAATTCACTATATTATTTTAAACTTATAGAAATTTATCAAAATAAAAATATTAATCTATCACAACATATTATCAGCAATATAAAAGTGGACAATGCATTAATCAAACTCTAACTCAACCTTTTCAAATCAAAATTTTAAGTATCAATTTAAAACATTAATAAACTACCATCAATACTAAAATCAACTACATTGATTAAATCATTACTAGCTTAGCTGATTTTAAATTTTAAAATGTTTTTTTTTTTGTGATTTTAAGTTGAAGTTGTACACTGTTTATTTTTTCAGACAATATAAGCACAGGAAGCTTAATTGAAAGTTAAAGAAAAAACATATTACAAATATGAAATTTAAACTTCAATTTTTTAAATCTGCAGTCCAGAAGTGAAGTCTAAGTGAAAACATTCTCTTTTTCATTATCATGCATAATTTCATACATTCATCCTTTCTTTAAGATTCAGTTATCTCATTCATTCTAAAGCAATACTACTTTTTTTATTCAGATCCGAATGATCATAGGTAAATTGGAAGAGGTTTGGCGGAGTCGAGCTTTGGACAAGTGAAGACTTTTTCATAATAATTGTCAAATTTGATGATAAAATATGAAATGCGAATTTACCTGGAAAAAAATATCATAGGAAAAGTATTTAACGAATACCAATGAGTTTTAGTAAATAAAATTATATTTATAGATTTTTAAGTATACGTTAATACTCTAAATTGTTAAAATGTATTGAGCGTTAAGTAAGTTGTGATAAAAAATCAGCTTTAAAGTCAATTTAAGTTATTTTTATTTATAAGTTGTTGTATCCTAATTCCTTTTTAAATAAGTAATATTATCTTGCTATATTTGGGCAGTGAGAGTATATTTCGATTAAAATCAACAATCATATCTCATATAAATAAAATACCAATATTTTTTATCAAAAAATTAAATTATAGTTACTCAGTTATATTTTTCTTATTAAATTAAAATTAAACTACATAATTAATATTTCAATAAATATATATTTTTTCTTAACAAAATATTGATGAAAAAAATAATGAATAAAAAAAGTTGATGTAATACTAAAAAAATATAAATTATATAACATGTATGAAGCTAATAAAGGAGAACAATTTAAAAAATAAAAGCTTATCTTGATACTCCTACACCTATATGTATATACCTATAAGTATATATATATATATATATATATATATATATATATATATATATATATATATATATATATATATATATATATATATATATATATACTTATTCATGTATAATAGTATAATCTTCACAATTTAAAAATAAAAATAATAAAAATAAACCAGTAAAAATACAATTTTATAACATATTTAATATATACAAACAAAATAAATTATATTAGTCATTTATAAAATTTCCCAAAACATAACATATAATCGAACAATTTTATTGAATAACATTTATATAAAAAAAATTAAAATTTGTTTTGTAACAACCTAGAAAATCTGTCATTTGAGTAGAAATGGTAGAAGTGGAATGAACACTTGATTATTATATTATTAAACTAAAAACGTCTATTTATAGAAAAAGTAAGTAGTCAAGTCTCATTTCCACTCAAGCTATCATCTCTCTAAAATCACTAACCCTCTTTTCCTCTGACTTCTCTCTAAGTCTCCGCTTCCATACTTCATCAGTTTCTCAAGCGGAGCCCACCGTTGGACTCGTGACGGAGAATAGAGCAAGTCTACCAAATCAGAATCTCCGTTAGAGTAAGTTCGTTCTCTGCCCTCTTCCCTAGAGTCATTTTTAGGGTTTTGATTTCTTCTGTCTTATGAGCTTGCATGTGGCATCTGAGTTATCAGATAATGCCCCTGTGAGCTCAGTTCCCTAGTGTTTTCGTCTGATCATTGATCAGAGGACATTTTGATGCAGATTTGAGTTCTTGACGATCTTAGGCTTTGGAGTTGTTAGAGAGAACTTCTAGTGCAATTCAGGTAAGGGAAGCTAACCTTAGTGCTTGTTTGATTTACAAATTTAAGTCTTGAATAGAGAAGTTAATGATTGTAGTAATTGTACAATTTGTATCTGGTAAAGTTTCCTGCAGGTCTAAAATGTTGAATTGAATGTTGCATGTATGAGATAGTTGTGTGAAAATTGATGATATGTTGATCTGTTGAATAGATAATTTGTGCTAGGGTAGATCATTCATCGTGTTTGTGGCTTGATTTTCACCCAATTTATTCATTTGAGGCATGCATGGTAACTCTGATATAGTGAATTATGCTGATTTTTCTGTATAATTTGCCCAGGCGACATCATCTCGCCCAAGCGAGAATGGTTTCGAGTAGCAAGTATGCTCTCTGGACTGTTTTCGCCCAAGCGGGAAATTACTCGCCCAAGCCATAAAGTAGTTCGCTCAAGGGAGGGTACAGTCGCCCAGGCGAGGAAGCCCCTGGAGCAAGTGTGCTTTCTGGAGTGCTTTCGCCTAGGCGAGAAATCTTTTGCCCAAGCGATGAGGTATTCTCGCCCAGGCGAGAGTATTTTCGCTAAGGCGAAAGTAGACCTTGCTCTCTGGACTACTTTTGCCCAAGCGATAAATTTTTCGCTCAGGCGAGGGGTATTTTCGCCCGGGTGAAATTGGTCTCGCCCAAGCTAAAAGAAAAAAAAAATTTGGCTTTTTGTTTCTGAATGTTTAGCTCTTTTGGAATGGAATGTATGTATTGAATAAACTAGATTAATTGATAATTCAAGTTTAATTATACTGGTAGTTTAGTGACTTCTTTAAATGTTGAGATTGAAGTAGAGATTGAGATTTAACAGTGAATGAATGCATGAGTAGAGATTTATATGGTGATGTTATATTGTTAAAAGTATTGATAAAGTTGGTCAAAGCCTAGGCATAGTGTTTTCAGGAAAGAAAACACCCGTGTCTTGGTTAATTAGAAAGTGCATTGTCTAAGGATCTGATCAATAATGATTGATATCCTGACTCTACTAGTAATAGGAATCAAATAGATGATCATTACTAGGTGGTGAGAGTCGAATGAGGTCTGAACTGGGTGACTGCAGCTTGAAATATAGCTGGTCAGGAAAGTCTCAGGGGGACTAACCCTGTCATACAGGATTGATGATTCATTTGTGTGGAGGCTGTGTGGAATTACAGTTTGGAGATGTATGACAGGTGCATATCTCGGGGTCTATTCAATGCACGAGTCTTCCGGAAGTAGAGTCATGTTTGTAGTGTGTTAGATTCTTATATTGTGATGATACATGAAATTGAATGTTTTTTATTTGTTAAAATTTGGTTAGCTTACTCCTTTTCTTTTGGTTGTGTTGTGTTTGATTTTCTATCTGTGATGATCGTGTCTTGACACGGGAGCACGGGAGCAGATAGTGCTGCAGATGGATCTTCGGGAGATCATCTAGGTTGAAGGATGCTGTTAAGAATAATATTATATTTTGAAAAACTTGTATATGATATTGTAAATATGTTTTGAAATTTTTGTTTAGCATTATTATGTAATCTTGATGCATGTTAAATATGGAATACTGTAAAATATGCATTATGTTAATACTTTAATCGCTTTAGTAAAAACTTTATTTTTTGGTGAGGTGTTACATGTTTCCTTATATAAAATGATGAACTCCACAACATTTTTTTTCTATACACATAAATATTGATCCAAATATATAAAGATATAAAATATGTTATTCAAATAAAATTAAATTTTAATTAAGTTGATAATTTCTTTTTTTTATAATTATGTTTACCAAAATTGATGACAAAAATTTAAGAAAAAACTATAATTTTTTTTTCTAAAACAAATAAAAACTCATTTTTTACTTTAAAAATAAAAAATGTTCGAACTCCTTAACTATCGCATCTTGTAATCATGTTTTGAAATAAATAAGAGATGAAAAAATAAAAATAAAAAAGGAAGAGTTTGAAAAATAAAAAAATAAGAAATAAAAAAATAAAGTCAGAGGTGGTAGAAGGCTTACTTGCATTAAAGTTACATTGTTGAACTAACCAGATAATGAAGTGAAGTAAATTAAATTATATAAAGACTAAATAAAAAATTAGTCTATACAAACTAAATTAAACTAAAAAGATCATGCAAGGTCAAGTCAACTACTTAAATTATGTTTTTGTTTACTTATTACATTATATATTTATAGACTGACTATTTTCCAAAAGTCAAAGTAATTTGTTATTTAAACTAAATTCTTATTACGTTGGAACAGGGAACATCTTTTCTGACACTATTTCGTTTTAACTCAAATTAAATATGAAATCATTTTAACAATGTATAATCAGGATTTTTCCTATAAACAAAATTCCACATAATAAATTAATCTAAATATTAAAGTATTATCAGGGAAGGAAAGATACCATTAATAAAAGCGTTACAATTTTTCTCATAGTGTATTGCACTTGTTAATACATCATATTTACAGTAAATAATTTATAGGGTGAGGTAATGGTATTTTAATTATTATAATTTTAAAAAATAAAATCGAAGCTAAATTTAAAAATATATAAATTACAGTTAAAAAATATATAGAAATGTTAATTAAAAAAGTAAGAGCACTCATTTCGGAAAATGATAACATAAATATTTACTTTTTATATATATATTGTTTTTCTGTTATTTGTTACCACAGTTGAAGTTTATTAGAACCTGGAAATTGCAGGCTGATATTGTATTTTGTTGTGCACACCACAAATCAAAGGCGCATTTGGCTCTAGTAAAGGAACAAAGTTTGGGGTGTTTATGATTTACGAAGCATTCGTAAAGCAATTCCCCAATTTTGATTTGTTCTGAGGAAAAGAACACGTCCCATCCAGAACCCTAACCTAACCGCATACCCTTTCTTCTACCTCTGCGTCCAAACAACGCCACGCACATAGAAGCCATGGTCTTCTACTTCAAAGCGCGCCCTGAAGCCGGCGATTACACTATCTTCATGGGCCTCGACAAGTTCGAGAATGAGGAGCTCATCAAATACGGTTTTCCCGAAGATATCTGGTAACCCCAATCTTCATTCTTATCTTATTTCTCTCTCTGTTTTTTTTTTTTTTTTTCAATTTTTCAATTTCGTTTTCGTTTCATCAAATTCTCTTTATCCGTCAGAAATTGGAAACTTGGCCTTTGTGTTGCACGTGATTTGATTTGATTACAGCTGTGTCGTTTGTGTAGCAGAGGTTTCTGTGGTGTTTCGCTTCGATGTTTTTGTGTCACTTGTTGAAAGTGAACGATTGTTGATTTGGGTGGTTAGTAGTTAACATTGTTATAATGCAACAGTCGGGTTTGTTTAGAATTGTGATTCAACCGAAGAACACTGTATTTTGTTTTGTCCAGGGGACGAAATTTGGGTTGTTTTCGTGTAAGAAGCAACCCATTTTTGGGATTTGATGTTGCTTGTTGGCTTTCTTCACGCATTCTTCTTAAATTTGTTTCCTTGAATGGTGACTACTTTCTTTTTTGTTTTGATTTAATGCTTGCTTGGATAGTTGTGTTGTTTATCTTTTCCTTCACTGAGGTTCTTTAATACTAAAATCTGTTTATTGTAGGTTCCATGTTGATAAAATGTCTTCAGCCCATGTCTATGTCAGGCTGCACAAAGGCCAGACTATTGATGGCATGAGTGAAGGTTTGCTGGAAGACTGTGCTCAGCTTGTTAAAGCAAATTCAATTCAAGGTAAAAGCCTGACAGTTTATTTCTCTGGTTTATTAGTTTAATTGATTTAGCTGCCAATTTTATGTGTTGTTGCAAATAGCATGGTACTTTGTCCTTATTAAGGTTTCATTAGTTGTGGTATTGTTTGGATTAATTTTTCCTTAAGCACTTATAGGAGAAGAAATTAAGAAGGTAAAATGAATCAAGTCACTCCTATAAGTTAAAACCAGCTTATGCATTTAACTTTTATAGAATCTCACTCATTTCTTTTCTTCAGAACCTAAGGTGCATAAGTTGATTTTAGTTTATAGGAGAAGTTCGATGTATTCTACTTTTTTTATTATTTGCTCCTATAAGTATTTACAGAGAGATTTATCCAGACAGGATTTATGTTTACAAATGGAATTCGGTAAGGCTAATTCTCTTACTATTTCAAGAAAAATATATGCAGTTATTACTTCACTTTCATATGTATCTTTCCGGTTACTAGTACTATGTCCACAGTGCTTATCATTTTCTTTATTCATGGCAGGGAATAAAGTGAATAATATTGATGTTGTTTACACTCCATGGTCTAATTTAAAGAAAACAGCTTCAATGGATGTTGGTCAAGTTGGTTTTCACAATTCAAAAATGGTGAATGCTTTTTACAGTTGAATCTTTTTCATATTCTTTCCTCACCTTTCACAGTGGGTGGGTGGGTAGCTGAATGGTTGAGCTTCCATTTTAAGAGAGTAACATTTTCTGGTTTTCATGCATTTTAGGTTCGAACAGTGAGAGTTGAGAAGAGGATAAATGAGATTGTTAACAGGCTAAACAAGACAAAAGTGGAAAGGAAACCTGATTTGAAAGGTACTTAATAAGTTTTCTTCATTTCCTTTGAGTAATATTTTCTTTTAAACATCTAAGTTTGAATAGTCAAAAATGCTATTTTTTGATGGACAAGGAGGCAAATGGTGCACACCTTTATTTTTTATAGGTTATCTTAGTTATAGATACTTAACCATTATGGTGTCTCACTTGTAATATTTTTACAAATCTGATTTGGTATATGAATGGGTACATGTGCTTCAGCTGAGCGAGAAGCAGTCAATGCAGCTGAAAGAGCCGAGAGAAAACAACAATTGAGAGAAAAGGTGAGTAATGTTCTTTTTCTTTTCTTAATTCATGCACAACCATATCATCGCTGTCACTAACCTCAGTATTTAAGCATAGTAGATTATATTGATAGACTTGGACTTAAAAGTATACTTTAGTTTTGATGGATTGTCAGTGAGAAAATGTTGTACGCTTTCGTCCAACCTCATCATTTAATTAGTTTAACTTCTCGTGTAGTTCCTAACTTATTTGAGTTCATTAGGTAATTTGTTATTATATCAGTGACTGTAATTGAAATCTTTTTATACTGTTGGAGCATTAAATTTAAGCTCAACCACCATGTTGCTTACTATTCTGATTCATAGTTTTTTAAATGATCATTATTGTTTGGCCACGTGCACTGATTGAGTTCTGAGTCATTTTGTAGCTTTCTTCCCTTACGGTTTTGTCTGTGAACTTTGTTAAGAACTCGAGGATCCTGCCCAATGTTTCTAGGAAGTCTGACTCTGCAAAAAAATGTATGATGCAAATAAAAAAAATAATAATAAAACGTCTGCTTTGAGATGTAGCATATGTGAAATTTAATTACTGTGCTTTAATTGATAAGTTATCTTGGTGTGTTCGTGCTTGTTTTTGGTTCAATCTGTCTAGGACAGTATGAAAACATTGTATTGAATATATGTTTTTATTTACCCACATGTTTTTCCATTCAGAAACGCCGTGAGGAATTGGAAAGACTTGACAAGGAGAGACAAGCAGAGCTTAGGAGCTACAAGGGTTTGATGGTTGCAGAAAATATGACATCAAACAAGGAAATTGCATCTGGAAGCAAATCATTGCAGGAACTGGAGGAGGATTTCATGTAATCATTTGATTATTGGGTTTTAGGCAGATGAGTGGTGATCAACTTGCTACCTGGCAGATCTATATATTGATTACTTCTGGAATTTGAAGCTGCATTATGTTATGTTTCTTGGGGAAACCAAATAATGTGTTTACCCAACTGTGATCAGATAGAGAAAAGAAGGGGGGTGGAGGGTGAGACGGGGGGAATGATTGGAGTATGTTCTTCGTGAAAGGCAATATACCTTATCTATAACCTTGCTTGAGACAATGGTTTTTATATTATTGTTCTCACAGTCCAGTCAAAAACTGAAAATTTTCTTGCTATATTTAGTGGCAGTTTACGCTTGTCAGGTTTAGAATTTAGTTTCCCCTTTTTAATTGATTTTCCCCGCTTGAAATTGTTGCAAAATTATCTCCAAGGCTTTGTTTGTTTGTTTGGTTGGGATAGTGGATTTGAGAGGATGGATCTGAAGGAATTTGAGTGGATTTTATATGGATGGAATGGTTGTTTGGATTAATGGATGGATGGTAAGATTTGAAGGAATTTGAGGAGATTGATTATGAAAGTTTGAGATTGATTTAATCAATGTTATAGATTTGTTTTTATTTTTTTAATTGATATATTTTTGAAATTACTAATTAATTCTTATAAAATAAGATGTTAAAAAATTAAAATGAATTGGATTAAATTGATTTTAATATAAAAAATATAAAAAGTGAATTAACTAACTAGATATTTTTTAGTAGATTGATAATGATTTTATCTAACCCAACTGGTAAACATCCTTACTTTTGTGTTTTAATAATTTTATATTTAAAAGAAAATAAAATTGTTTCTAAGATGAATAAAAAATATTTTAAATAACATCTTCTCTCAATTTTATCATAAATATAGAATCAAATAAAGAGATAAAAATATATTTTTTCTGATTTACTTTAATTAAACATTAAGTAAATATATTTTCATCGATAAAAAAATAAAAAAAATGAATAAATAGAAAACAATATAACATGTATAATATACTTTTTATTATTTCTTTTATAAAATAAATAATTTTTATTGATTTAGTTATTTTAGGTGAATAATATAATTATGAATGGATAGATTGTATTGAGTATGGGTAGATTGAAGGGAGATTGATTATATTATAACTGTTTTGGAAAAAAGAAAAGAAAAATATTATGAATGAAAAAAAA
>Ga0209700_108233_pt1 | contig 13622 bp, 8 predicted proteins | sample SiratroredBW_FD_187528 | JGI IMG/M metagenome (GOLD analysis project Ga0209700, IMG submission 187528) | Root nodule microbial communities of legume samples collected from California, USA - Siratro red BW (SPAdes) (version 2) | ecosystem: Host-associated > Plants > Roots > Nodule | place: USA... | reverse complement strand
CAATATTAATATTATATTTAAAATATATATATATATATATATATATATATATATATATATATATATATATATATATATATATATATATATATATATATATATATATATTATAAAATTTACAATAGATATTATTATGAACTTTGACATCTCAATTAGGCTTACACCTTAAAGATCAACAATCATATGCCATGAAATATATAATTAATAGGAAAAAGAAAAGATATAAAATTATGGGAGACTAGGTCAAACCCATGTCAATAAAAGATGACAAACACTTCCAAATCAAGCTAAACAAAACGAACATAGGGAGTTGATATCTATTATGAAAAAAAGTCTAATTTAATAACAACATGTAAAACATCATACCATTTAAAATATAACTCATTTTCGAGACCTAGCGAAGCCAACTTGTCAGCACAATGGTTTCCCTCACAGAAGATATGAGAAACTTTGAATTCAATTTCTTTACATATCTTTATACACTTTCTCCATCTCCTTCTCAAAGATCAAGGAATGATATTAAAAGAACTAAATGCTTGACAAATTAAGGAAGAGTCACACTCAAGCCAAATACGTCTGAAGTTTTTGCTCTAAGCAAGTTCAATAGCCAAAATGACTCTCATAACCTCGGCATATAAAGACTTTTGTACTCCAAGAAAAGAGGAGAAACTACCTATATATTCACCCCTGCTACCATGAAAAATGCTTGCACGGACACCCTCTAGCAGCATCATCAGTGTTGACCTTTACCCAATTGACATGAGAGAATTCCCAAATAATCTAAATAGGAGAGGTCTTTTTCCGACAATGCGTGGTGATATAAAAAAAAACTTCAAACAAGAGAAATCAACAATGTCATTGCGCATGTTTTTCCTGGAAGAATTACCTGTCATTCTAATGAAACCTTTAACAATCTGGATAGCCGAGCAGATAGAGATTTTTTCTTGAAACCTAGCATGGTTTCTCATCCTCCATATCATCCAAATAGAGTAAGTAATTGTTGCTAGTCTAACCAGATTAACTAAGAGACTCCCTGCAAGCATTAAGAAATCAATAATATCATTAATAGAAAGAAGAAAAAACTCAGGAAAAACCTGTTTGGTATAATTCCAAATCTGGGAGGTTACACAACAATCAAAGAAAAGATGAAAAATAGATTCTTCCTATTTCCTACACAGAGAGCACATAGAACACAGAGAAATACCTCAAATTTGAATATCTTTGTCTACACGTAACCTTTGATGTAAAACCTTCCAAAGCACTAAAGTCTTCACAGGAGGAATAGAACTAGTCCAAATCAGTTTACCCCATTGACAAGTAAGATTAGAATCCTTAAAAAACTTTATGGTCGGGTTAGAGAAGCAAAATCTTCCAGCATCCAATTAGGAGTATCTTCCCAAGCAGTCAGAGAAATATATCGTAAATTATGTAGAGCTTGAATATTTAAAAAAGAAGGAGAGAGGTCCAAGGAACCACTTTTCTTCCATCCTTGAGCCATAATAGCTTTCAAATTAATCCTTTCGGCATAAAGAACACCTGTAAGTAGAGAGATGCATTTCTCGTAGCACTAGAGATCATTCCAGAAATTAATATTATCACCTCTCCCAACACTCCAAAAACTATGCTCTAAAATGGCATCATACCAATCATTAATACCAAGGTAGATAGAGGAGGAAAAGAAAGACCCAACTCTCTGATATTTATTTTTAAGAAACTGAGCCTTCATTAAAGAAGTCCAAGGGCGATAATTGTAAGCGAAGTCCCAAGCAAGCCTTAGAAGATAAGCTTTATTTTCAAGTTGAAAATTAACAACTTAAAGCCTACCCTCAGACTTAGGATTACAAATTGTACCCCAATTAACAGTCACAGAGCCCTGTTTATTAATATCACCTGTCCAAATAAAATTTCTAACCCATTTATCAACAAGCTTAAGAAGGCTGGAGGGCCACTTATAAACCTGAAAGTTGTATGATAAAAAGTCATAAATCACAGAGTTAACAAGCTCCACTCTCCCCGTCATGCTAAGAGATTTCCCTTTCCAATAGGCCAATTTAGATCTAACTTTATTCACAAGAGGCTGAAGAAACCTAACTTTAGGAGAACCTACAAAAATAGGAACTCCAAGGTAATTAAAGGGAATATTGCCCCTACTGCAACCAAGCACATATTTAATCTTAGAAAGAAAACTAAGAAAAGCGTTGGCAGTGAAGAAATGACTTTTTGAAGTGTTTATCCATTGACACGAATCTAAGCCATAGGAATGTAAGAACTTCATAAGACTAGAAAGGGAGCATTTGTTGGCCCTGCAAAACACAAAAAATGCCATCAGCATATAGAAAATGTGAGGGGAAACAAAATCCTTTAGGACTAGCCATTGGAAAAATATGCTTGGTTAGAATAAAGTTGGTTATTCCCCTACTAAGGATCTCTTCAGCAATACAAAAAAGGTAAAGGAGAAAGAGGATCACCCTGTCTGACCCCCTACTACAAGAAAATTAACCAACCAAACTACCATTAACCCTTATAGAAAGCTTAGCAGACTGAAAGATGGTCAACATCTATTGCAAGGAAGTATGGTGAAAATCAAACTGATTGACACTTGAATAAGAAAATCCCAACTAAGAGTATCAAAAGCTTTGAAAATATCAATCTTGAAAGCCACATTACCACCACGTATTTTCTTAGAAAGCATGTTAATGACTTCCAAAGTGATACCAGTACAATATTTAATGTGTCAGTCTTTAATAAAACCATTTTGATTGGAAGAGACAATCCTTGCAGCAATGGAAGCTAACCTGTCAACTAAGATTTTTGAAATAATTTTAAACCTGAAATTTGCCATAGCTATAGGCCTGAAGTCTTTTATAGAAGTAGCCTCATGAATTTTAGGGATAAGAGAAATCACATTAGCATTCATCCCTAGAAGGATCCAATTACGAGAGAAAAATTGTTTCACAACATTACAAACATCAGAACGCACAATATCCCAACAACCATGGAAGAAAGAGCCTCTAAAGCCATTTGGACCTGGAGCACTATCAGAGTTGAGAGCAAAGACAACCTTCTTAATCTCATCATCGTAAGGGACCTAACCAACACAGAGTTCTCATCCTCAAACAACTCTAGGGATATAAGCAATAATCATATCTTCCTTGAAATTTGTAAAGACATTATTAGTATCAGAAGAATCATATAAAGTTTTATAAAAAGAAAGAATGTGTTCCTCAATATGTTTAGGATCGTCAAAAACCAAATCTCCATCCATTAGTCTTCGTATCCCATTATACTTGACATGCTTTTTGACCATGGCATGAGAGAAAGAAGAATTACGGTCTCCATCTTTAAACCATAGCATATTAGCTTTCTCTTTCCAAAAAAAGGCCTGACAATCCAAAGCGAAATCAAGATTTGGCATGGTTGTTGTTGTTGAACAAGAAGCATATCCATCTTAGCAGAGCCAGCTACCTGAATCTGATTTTGTAAAGAAAAAAAGGATTTTTTGTTTATCAACCACAACTTCATGAACATTCCCAAAAACATTCTTATTCCAGTCCTTAAGAGAGAGTTTTAGCCTCTTGAGCTTTTGTTGCAAGATAAACATATGGCAACCAACCACAATTTCATCCCAAGATTGTTGTATAACCTGTCTACAACTAAGATGTTGTAACCACATCTTAAAGAATTTAAAAGCATATGACTTTCTAGATGTCAAAGAAGAAGCAAAGTCAACAAGAAGAGGACGATGATCAGAACAATTACGAACTAGAACTTTATACCTGCAATTATACCAAGTATCTAAACAAGGGAAATTGCAAAGAACTCTATCAAGCTTCCTCTCAATCCTTTGATTACTCAAAGGTGGTTGTGATATATTAATAATACGATAAAGTTGTAATTTCCTTCAAGTATTAATTCATATTAAATTGTAGAATTATGTTAATTAATTGACAATTGTGATTTTAGTTGTATTGTGTGTAGTTCATATTAAACTAAGAACAATATTTTTACTATATCGGGAAGGGAATAAATTTTGATAATTATATATTACTATAAATGATTAAAATGAAAACACGTTTTCATCTTATTACTGTTTTAAATAGTCGATTTTTTTAAGTACTATAAGTTCAAATGTATATTTCTGACTTGTTTTTTCTTGTTCAAGGTCAGATACCAAAGATTTTATAACTGGCCAACATAGATTAGAATTTGTCTTGTTAGGTTGTGAAAGTGTATATGTGTTAGAAATACAAGTCTGATTTTGAGTCTTGAGAAAATTAAACAATATACAAAAAAGAATATCCACAAATCCATTTAGGTTGGAGGTAATGTCATATTATCTTATACAAGCTTGTGCATAATTCATTAGTGTTGAATCTCTTTAGTGTATCTCCTTGAAAGAACCCAACAGTAGTACCAAGGTTAATGGTTTTTCAACTGACTCAAACAAGTACAACATAGAGTGAGTCTTATATCGAAAATTTTCTAGGTAGGAGTTAATAAATGATGGTACAAGTAAGGGTCATTATTAAGATACCCGTGGTTAAAAAATGTTTTCCCTCAAAGAAGAGTGTAGCAATGAGAAAGTGTTTCACACTTGAGATGAAAACTATTAGAAATCCAAACATGAATTTGAGTCTTAAATTGAGTAAAAAAATATAAGAAAGTTAAACTATACATAAAAAGAAGAAACACAAATTCATTAACATAAGATTTTGGATTATTGAAAGTAGTGTCGTAATTTCTTATATAGATTTACTCATAATTCATTAATTTTAAATCTTTTTATATATCTCTTTAAAAGATCTAACTATATAAAAACATGATATTAATTCTCATCCAATGTTATAGAATAATAGTTTACTTTGTGATAGGTAATTTTCTTTCTAATATTTAAAAGAAATATTAAAATCACCATAAAATATGATCAAGAAAGAATTAGTTGTTAAAGTAATTAGAAACTTAATTAAAATATAAATCCAAAGTAGTTAAAAAATTTTCCTTAATTTTGATAATTGATTTAATTTATAAACTTATTTAGTGATAATAAAATACTTGAAGGAGAAATTATTAAAAATCTAAATATGAATTTGAGTCCCACATTAAATAAAAATAATAAAAATCTTGAATAACATATAAAAAAATAAACATACAAATTCATTATATTAAGATTTTGGATTATTAGAGATATTGTCGTAATTTTTTATATAAATTTATTCATAATTAGTTAGTATCAAATGTGTTTGTAATTTGTTATCCAATATCGTGGAATAATAATTTACTCTTTTGTGATGGATAAATTTGTTTCTAATATTTGAAACGGAAATTATTAAAACCACCACAAAATATGGTTAAAATTTAACAACAAAAATAAGGATAACTACTCTTGGCATGATCCTAAGAAGAGAAAAAACAAATATTCTTTTTAAAAAAATTATTTTTATTTGAGTTCACAATTTTTTTTCCTGGAACACATATTTTAATAGCAACATATATATAAATATTGCCTAAAGCATAAACCATTTTAAGATACTTGATTTTAATTACGTTGCTTTTAATAATTTTTAATCCACGCCTTTAAAACGGTTATTTTCAATGTTTTTAACAACACTTTTATGCCTGCTATCTAATTATTCTGTGTGACTTTAATTAAAGTCATACAAATTTTAAAATAAAACAAAATTTCATTTTTAAAATTTTCTAACTTTACAAAAAGATAGTGCTACAATTTAAAAAATTCCATTCACTCCAACGTTGTTTTACCCTAAAAACAGAGCTAAAGAAGGTAAGTCGGTGCCTAAATCCGTTGGACACGAAACGAACTATTATCTTGACAGATTCATTGTTTCTAGAACCATTCTTTGAAACCAGTAATTACCTCATTAGTCGTATACAGTGGTGCAGGTAGCCATGTATTTTGGTGTGATATCACAACTGACGAAAGGGTGACCCGTTTCAACAGCGATATACTTTCCGTTTCACGATTTCTTTTTCTTTTTTCTTTTAACTTTTCTTTATTCACATCCTCATTATATGCTAATAGTTCATTAAAAATACTTAATTAAATAAATTAACATAACTTCTAATGGCAATTTAGTTAAATATTGTCACAAATAAAAATTAAGTCATCACACCAAAAAATTAATAAAATAACCCACATAATTGACTATCTTAATTAATCTTATTCTCATTCGTCATATGAAAAATAATGGTTAACTTATGATAAAAAGTAAAATATGATTTCTTCTAGAATGTATCTTCCATCCCGCCGAATAGTAATACTAGTGACAAATAAAACAAATTTAGGGTTATTTTTTGTTCACTCTAAATGAACACATACAATAAATTTTTCAAAGGATTGCGTCAATCATATAATAATCTTTCACTGTTGCTCGACAGCTACTTTTTTTACTTCATTCATTAATTTCTACAAATGAAGTTCATCATTTAATGCTTAGTTAAGCAACCAGATAAAGTACAAAAAGAGCACATAATTATTGAATTATGGGTAAATTTTGAAGCAGTTAGAGAAAACTATACTTTCAATTGCCACATTGGTCCACGTAATGTTTAGACATTAAAAATGTGAAGTTAATGATGAATGTTACACAAGTAATTGAAGAGATTGTGTGAATATTATAGGGTTGCTGTGGAGGAATTTGAGGGAAAAGGTAGGTGCATAAGGGTTAGTTCGAGTTTTTAGAAAGTTAAATATAGGAAAAGGCACATGAGAAAGGCAATTAGCTTTTTTGCTGCAAAAAAGTCAAATAGGGCCTCTTTCACCCATCATAATGATATCTTCCCCGTCGATGCAGAGAGTGTGTGATAGATTTGCACCCAAGATTCATCATCATTGTCCTCTGATATTTCTTTTAAAAATATATGGTGCCCCGAAAGAGATCATGTGTATGATGAAAGATAAAAAAATAACCCTACTAGGCGGAAAAGATGTATGTATCACTCCCTCTCTTTTCTTACTTTCTTTTGAGGGAATCAATGGTGAATTGGCGAATCATAATTTTCACTCCCACTTGATTATGTATTTCTCGTTCTATTATTGTGCACTCAACAGGTTTCGCTTTTGCCCATATTATAATTATTATCTACAGTGATGGGGTTGTTGCATGAAAGTTTCATAATTTTGGGGGAAATAATCACATCCTTGGGAGTGTATACTTACAAGGAAAAGGAGAAAACTTTAAAAATATCAGAAAAAGTAATGGATATATATATAATATGATTTTAAAAAAGTTGATATGAAAATTAGGGTGTGATAAAACTTAAGCTTGATGCATTTTCATTTTTCCTTTGTCTTGTATTGTTGACTTCCATGCCACAGTGAAGTTCCACTAACCACGAAGGACATGGAATTTGCAAGCTTTATAGGACAAACAGTACTATTATCATTTGAAGCAAACCGCAAGGTCAGGTTGAATTGTTACTATAGTCTCACCTTTTGCATATTCTCCCACTACCTCTTTTCAACATTCTCTCCTACCCTACCTTTATTTTCTTATTTTCCTTTTTTCAATATAGATGGTTAATGAATCTTCCCACGAGATGTGAAGGAAAGAATTGTTTTAGAAATTGACATATATCCTTTGAAGAAATTAAAGTAAAAAGAGCCAAAAAGAAAAGGGAAAGTTGGTTGAGCTACGATGTATAAGATGCACTTCCAGATCATGGTGTAACCTCGTCGCCAAACTTTGAGAGAAACCCTCTTTCGTTTCTGCAAAAGGGAGCTAACCACTTTTTTTCTTCTGTTACTACTATTATATACATGATCTTCTCTGGGTTTCAGGGAGATAGCTAGAGTGTAGAGATTGTGTTGGATCACCAAGGTTGGAGAAGGGAAACGAGAAAGAAAGGAAGATAACAAGGAAATGATGTCAACAACGTCTCAAACCAGTGTTAACCATAGCTTGTTTGAAGAGCAAGATCAGATCTCGACGCAGATGGGGTTCAATATTCCCTTTCCATCAAACCAGGCCTTCCCTCCTTTGGGTTGCCATCAATCTTTGAAATCCATCAGTGCAGTAGTAGTTCCTTCACTTTCATCTGAACCTGCTTCTTCTGCAGCCAATTTCGCTGAAACCCTATTTTCAACCGCTGCTCAGAGACCACGAGAAGATCTCACTTCAAGTTTGGTAGGAGGAGGAGGAGGACAACTCCTTTCCTTGAACAGATCGAGACTGAATCCATGGTGAGAAAATTAACTCTACTTAAATTTTCGCATCTCACCATGCATGCTAGAAATTTTGGTTTTTATAATTGATTGTGTGTGTTTTCTTTCTCTTGTGTTTCTCTATCTAACAAGACTTATTCTCATTTTCAACCACGGGAGAGAATTCAAATGCTTTTTGTATTTATTAATCTTTATGACAAGATTGAGATACAGGTCTCATATGTATGGTTTATGATGTTCTTTTAGCTTTGTACAACTTCGGGTTCTTGTAGTATCTATTTCGGTCTTTATTTGGATACACTATGTGCTTAAATCTAAGACCTTTTAGTTATGAATGATACTAAAAAAGGATTGCATATGATCACATGAATTTAGGGCATGGGAAGAAGTGAGCGATTGCTTGATGAGTAAAAGAATGGGAGGAGATGAGAATCGTCATCTAGGGGTTTCGGCCATGAAGATGAAGAAAATGAAGGGAAGGAGAAAGGTGCGGGAGCCAAGGTTTTGCTTCAAGACTATGAGCGATGTGGATGTGTTGGATGATGGCTACAAGTGGAGGAAGTACGGACAGAAAGTGGTAAAGAATACACAGCACCCGAGGTATACTCCCTAATTCAAAATTCTTCTCTCTTTTCTCTTTGTCTTTATTAGTAAAAAGTGACTGCATATACATCAACAAAAGGTGAATTCAAACTATATTTGTTTAAATTTCACATCTTCTCTCCCTTCAATCTCTCGACTCCTCTCATTATTGTTTCACACTTTTTTCAGAATTGAATATTTGGTTCACCATACTGGTTTAGGGAAGGTTTAATTTGGGTTATTAATGCGGACTTGATTATAATCATTAATCATGTTAAAGCTAGACAGATATCACTTTATGTCTTGTGGGGCGAAAATGCAAGCTTTTATTTATTTATTTATTTTTTTGTAAAGAAGAGGATGTAAAATTGCCAATGTTAGAACTAAAAAACTCAGATGTTAAGGTATGTATAAGAACAAGAACACAGCTATTTTTTTTCCTCCACAGAAATCTGTGTAGGATGTTCATGTCTTGAGAGGGATGTTTTACCTTTTGGAAACATAAAATATGCAAATAGAGAGGATTTTTGTGCCTTTTTATTGTTGAAAAAGCAATGTTGATGTTTGGTTGCTGATTTTATCATCAATATTTGCTCAACAATGGTTTCACGGTCAATTATGTAGACAAATCGACAGGGTAATTAATTACAACAAAAGGATACTGCAAAATTTTGTGACACTTAGTCATACTGTGGTTATCATTTTTAATCATGGTATTTGAAACTACAACTGGGAGGTTGACAATTTTGTTAATTGACGTAGACAAACATCTCTCCCATAAAAGAATGCTGTTTTCTGGAAACTAGTTCTATGAACCTCCAAAGTTTCATGTGTTTCAAAAAAAGAAAGTCATTGCGATGAATCTAGCTTCTGGGACCTTATGGGGATCAAAGGTTCAAAATTGAGTCTATGAATTGTAATTAAAGGATTAACCTAGTGGTGAGTACCTGTTTATTCTCTGCCTTTTCTTTGTCCTCAAAAAAAGATATATACAGCCACATTGTAACAGGTGCAAGTGGTACCAGCATAGCCACATTACTTGTAAACAATACAAATGAATTGTATAGGTATAATTAGGACCTAATTTAAGTTGGATAAATTGAATTGTCTCGAAATATGAATTGAACAAAATTATAAAATACTTTAAGTTGTCGTAACTCATTTAATCAATTATTAAATGTATTTTAAACCAACCCTTCAAAATTGCATAATTTTCAAATATTCTATTTTAGGCAGCAACATATTTATGTGAATGATCTAAATTTATTTATAATGCAACATGTTGCAGAAATTATATACTTCTTTTTCGCTGGAGGGACAGACAAGTAGACCCAAAAAAGCTAGGTTGGAGGCAGGTTAAGGGGGACTGTGTATAAGTGTGGGGCCAGAACTAGAAAAATTTAAGAAGGAATGCTGAATTCAATATCTTTTTACAGATAGACTATAGAACTTTTAAAAAGTGAGTGAATTTTATCTATTAGGGGGATTGTGCTCCAAAATTAATACTCTTAAAATAAAAAGAATTGACAAATTTAAAAATATTGTGTGAAAGATTATATATATTGGTGTTTTATTGTGTGAAAGTTACTACCTAGAAGTAGAGTTTTGTGATGATGTGTTTTGGGTACACTGCATGTAGAAGCTACTACCGTTGCACCCAAGATAACTGTCGAGTGAAGAAACGCGTGGAGCGGTTGGCGGAGGATCCAAGGATGGTGATAACAACATATGAAGGGAGACATGTGCACTCGCCATCAAATGAACTTGAAGACTCACAATCTCCTTCTGAACTTAGTAGCTTCTTGTGGTAGAATACAGTGCCAACATAATGTTCACATGTATATTTTTATGGTAGCTAGAGACTAGAGATCAAGAGGGAATAAGTAGAGAGGAATGAGTATAAATTGACAGTGTATCTAGGAAATGATGCATGCATGCTTTGATTCATTGTCAATTTTCACTCCTTTCCATCCATTTTCACCCTTTCTAAAGCCACAACACATGTGCCTGTTTTTACTACTTTTACATCGTTTAGTTCCTTTCACAACTCTACTTAACAGTCTTGGTGCAAACTGGGTTTAAGCTTTCAATCTTTTTTTACGTAAATAGTACAAAAATATTTTGATAGTTTGTTCTAACAGTTTGTTAATCTCTATCCAGAAAAAAGAAGAATATGAACTTTATTTTTGGAAGACGATATAAAATGAAGTAAAGGGACCTTGATATGTGCTATTTAAGTTTTTTAGATGTGATTTCTCCCAAGTCAGCGCGAGAGTACTAAAACTCATGACACATTAATTTTATTAAAAAGTACTTGGGAGATCATAAAGATGAGGTGTTTCAAGTAGTTAACTACTTCTAAAATGAGTCTCGGGTGTAACACGTGTTTCATAACTCTTATAATTGACAATCTCATTGAACTAAATTTGTATAGAACGATATACTTTTGGTAGAAATTATGTATAATTAAGATTATATCCAAAATGTTGGCTAATAATAGATTAAAGAGTGTTCTTCTTGAGATAGATAGTTATCACTTAACATTTATTAAAAAGAAAATTGATAGATAATGTACTTGTGGTCAATAAAGTGGTCGAAGAGGTTAACTATTAAAGGAAAAAATATATAATAGTTGAGATGGATGAAAAAGTCCATAACTTAGTCAGATGAGATTTTCCTTGATACATATTTGACAGATTAAGATTTTGTGTAGATTAAATGGATACAGGCATGTTCGAATCATCCACCATATATATATTGGTCAAAGCACCATATATATTTTGGTCAACGGTAACTCAACATAAAGATTGAGAAAAAGAAATCCATTGACACCTTTTCTTTTTGATAATTGCATAAAGGTTGGTTGGTAATAATAAGATTAGACAGAAGTTAATATGTTACAATTTGGTGATGACACATTGTGTAACAATATTCAAAATGTATTAGTTATAGAAAATATATTTAAATGTTTGAACTAATGCAATACTTTTGGATAAATTTTCATGAGTAATTCAAGACTTATGTATAGATAATGGTGAACTAAAAAGGTACTTATAGACAGTAAATTGTAGCTTAATGAAAGTTTCATTCACCTATATGGGAGAAATTCTAGGAAAAAATCTTTTTAGTAGTATGTTGTAAACAAAATTAAGAAGAAATTATTTAGGTGAAAAGGTAGTTTTTTTGTCCTTTGCCAATTGTTCTTTAAGGCATCAACATGTGTATGTTAAAAGATTAACAAAATACAATGTTATTTCTTGTGTGGTTAACGGCCAAAGGGTATAAAAATAACTTGGATTAAATAGAAAAAATTAGTGTAAATCAAAGGAAGAGGGAAAGTCAGGACTGAAAGACAAAATGTTTCAATATTTCATTATTGACTAAGTCAAAGTGTATAAGTGAAAAATCAGGACATTTATGAAGAATTTATAAAGCACATATTATAATCAAAGTATGGATGGAAAAAAAGGTTGAATGAGAGTCCTAGACCAAAACATAAATCTTTGTGGTACCTGCATGAGGTTTGTGGGAGAATTTGAGAAAAAGCCGATAATGTTGTTGAAAAGTAGGATTAGGTACTAGGATAAAATTTTGAAAGGATCAATCGACAAAAAAAGGCATCACTCTGACATAGGTTTCTTAAAATGTTTGAAAACTAAAAAGAGCAAAGAAATAATTGAAAGAGTTAGGAAAATAGAAATAAAATACATGAGAATGAGGTATGAATTGTAAGGAGATTAGTTCGAGTGGGAAAAAGATCAAATATATATGTTTATGCAGAATTTTATATATAAAGAAAAATATGATAGATGTATATGGAGAAATGACAAATCCTTAAACAGTTAAATCTATATATACAAATTTGTTGAATAATTTTAAAAGAAAAAATTAACTTGTTCAATTTCTTTTGAAGAATAAAGACCCAACCATTTTTATGCAATATTTTGCATAAAAGGTAATTCAAAACAGGTTCGCAACTAGGATAAATATAAGTAGAAGAATATTAACAACAACACTTCTTCTTGTATTTTATGCAAAGAGACGGAAGAAACAATCAACAACCTATTATTTATTTGTTTATATAATAAAAAATAAATAAAATTATCTTAATATTCACTAGTCAAATTTATTTTATATTTATTCACAATAAAATACAACCAAACACAAAATAATAATTCATTTTATAATTATTATTTTTAATTTTTGTCAGTCACATCAATTACATTTAATAAAATCTTTTGACTTATTTTTTGCTTAAATGTAATATTTTTCCTTTATCTAAATAAAGCATTAGATATTAAAGAAAAAAACATTTAGGTGAATTTAATGTTTTATGCGCTATAACAATGTAACTTAAAATTTTAATTGTAAGATTTAGATTATAAAAGCCTAATATTCGACAATTAAACCAACGTAATAGCGTAAGGATTTCGAAAGAAAATAAATTATAATTAATTTAAATCAAGGTTCATCCTAACCTAACTAGATTGATTGGGAAACTCATGGACATGGAGTCACCAAGTACAAAATAGATAGAGAGAGAAAAAAAAAAGTCATGATTTTTTTTTTTTTTTCAATTCAAGTATTTTCTTGCTTTCATACAGCAAGTTTTGGACTTCCCATGTCACTGAAACACACCCAGACTATTTATTATGTTAAAGATATTATGGTATTTATTGCATTTTTATTTTATTTTCAAACAAGCCGCCACATAGATTCACAACGTCTATGGGACAGATTTTTTTTTTCAAAAAAAAAAAAAAAAAAAAAATAATTATTTTTTTTTTTTTTCAATTCAAGTATTTTCTTGCTTTCATACAGCAAGTTTTGGACTTCACATGTCACTGAAACACACCCA
>Ga0209700_108232_pt1 | contig 13624 bp, 6 predicted proteins | sample SiratroredBW_FD_187528 | JGI IMG/M metagenome (GOLD analysis project Ga0209700, IMG submission 187528) | Root nodule microbial communities of legume samples collected from California, USA - Siratro red BW (SPAdes) (version 2) | ecosystem: Host-associated > Plants > Roots > Nodule | place: USA... | reverse complement strand
TTTGTTTTATTATTTTAATTATTTTATTTTTTTTTTTTTTTTTTCATTAGTCTCTTTAGAGTTAAATGCACAACAACTTTATTGTAAACCCTAAATATTAAATTTATAATTTTGTTTAATTGGTTAATTTTTTAAACAAAAGCTATACAAAAGACCTTATTAGATACAGAAGTTAAAGAGTAAACTATAAATAATTTATAAACTCAATTAAAATTAGTACTAAATAATTAAAAAAAAGAGGATAGTCTTGGAATTTATTTGAGCATTTAAGGTATTTTTAAGTTTGATTGTGACGGTTGGGTTTGGTGGCTATTGGATGACATTTTTGTGGTAAGCTCAAACCGACCACGTGCATCCTCCCAACCAATTATACTGTTTCTTTGTCCAAGTGTTGTTTTTATGTTTAAGTGTTGAAAATGTAAATGCATTTATTTTTCTTGATATTACAAGTTTTATAGTAAAATGTAAATGTATTTGTATAATAAAGCTTTATTTATATATAAAAAAATCCCAGTTTTATTATATATATATATATATATATATATTAATTTTATTATACTTTATTTTCCATTATACATAATTTACATTATATTTTTTAAAATTTTATATATCATTATCAATGTCAATTCTTACATATTTCCTTTTCAGCATGAATAAGTATATATTAATTTAAAAAAAAATATTTAAATAAAAGTTGAGATAAATATAACCTCTGTCTTCTCTGAAAGATTTTTGTTTAAAGAAAAATATTTACTTGAAAAAAAAACTCATTTGAATAAAAACTAAGTTATATCGCATTTTTCTCTTCTAGAAAATTTTCATAAATGAAATTATCAGAATCCTTCCTCTTGATTATATTTCATTTAAATGATCAAAATATGGCTTGAATAAAAAATGCAACAAGTAAAATTTGTAATAATGTATAAACTTGTTCTAAATTAATCTAAACCAAAACTAATATGTTATAACTTTCTAAAATAGTAAAATTCCATAATTTCCTAACTAAATAAGGATCGAACTAGTTCAAGTTTATTACATTCCTGGGAAATAGAATTTAACTATTTATAAAACATATCTCAATGAACTAAAGTTACAATCAAAACAATTTCTCAACATATAAAATTTCATTAAATTGACTTTTATAAACTACTTATACAAAACTTCCATTTGTTGTATATGTAATTCAAGTATTTGATGAATCCTTTAAGGTTTTAAAAATAACGATCAATGAATATTTAAATATATTTTTAAATTAATATGTGCTAATTACGATATTATTATAAGATTTCTCTTATTTTACTATACATTACAAATAGAAAATTTCTCTAAATGTATTAGAGTTTTTCTTAATGATAAGTAACTTATTAAATGTTATTTTTAATTGTTAAAATATTATTGATTAGTTTGAAATGACAATGAAAAACGTTTTAATTGATTAGATTATCATTTTAATAAATTAAAACCACTTAAAATTATGAACACTTCTTCTATTTTTATTTGTTAAATTAAGTTTTTATTACATTAAAATAGTTAAAGTTCAGTCCTTGTATTGAACCCTTCAATCAATTGATTTCACCTATAAGTAATATTAATATATTAAATTAGTTTTAATCTATTAAAACTCTGATTGCTTTATTTGAAAGTATCTTTTTAATGAATGAAATGTCTTTTAATATATTAAAATTGTTATATATGATTCTATGTATTTCTCATTTCAAAATCAAAAGACATGAAACTAAAACTATTCGTTTTGAAATTAATTTATCTTCTAAAAAATAGTTTAAAGTGAGTTGAAAACCTTTTAATAGAGCTTTATTTAAACATATATGTGATTAAGTTATTTATTGAAAGAAAAAACATAGTTTTTCACCTAATTTATTTTTTTATTTTACTTAATTGGTTCCAAGTCATATTATTCTTCGAAATCTTTATGTGCTTTCATTAAGTACATCAACTATTGTAAATCATATTATGTAATTTAAATATTTAATAAAGTTCTCATTATAAAGATTTGTGAAAAATTACTTAGTTCAATTAAATTCTCCTCTTGAATAACATCTCAACCAACAATAAAACAATATTAACTAACCTTTTCCAATACCAATAACAATTGTAATCCCATAACTTCTCATATTCATATACTTCTACATTTTTCTAAAATACAACATTTGAACAATTTCTCATTAATATTGTGTTCTTAGATAAAATACATCATGGTTAGGTCATATCCACACCTTCCATATCTTTTATCTTAATGTGTCATCAAACTTGCTCATAAAAAAATTATAAATATAAAATCAAATATATCAGGTCCCAAACTTATCAGAGATTCATCTCTGTCAAACTTTACATAAAAACAACCTAAGAGATCATGTCATTCAAAAAATAGTATATTTATGAAATAATGTTTGAATAATTAAATTTTTTTATTTATAAATTTATAAAGTTAAATAATAAAAATATCTATACTTTATATCATTGAAATCACTTATACTTTTAAAGAAAAGCACACTCAGCAAATTATTCAAACACAATAGAAATGATGTCTCTAGAAAAATAATATATATAAAATAATGTTTGAATAATTAACTTTTTCTTTACTTAAATAACAAAAATATTCATACTTTATCTCATTGAAATCGTTTCAACTTTTAAACAAAATTATCTTTGACTTACATTTTTTTAGAAAAATAATACTTATAAACAAAACAAATACACTCGTACCAAATGTTAAACAACCAAAAATAAATAAAAAATGTATAGATAAAGTTGCCTTTTGGGTAAAATTTGGATTTATTCTAATGTCTACTCTTGGCAAAATAAAATGATACATGATACTGTGAATTCCAATTAGAAAAAAAACTCACAATTATATTCAGTGGTGAGAGAGATGAAAATGATGTTTTACCTTACCAGTAAGACTTTTTAGTATAAAATAAAATTTCCACTTTAAAATATAAGTAATGTAATAGATAAAATTTAAAGTAAAATTGAAGAATACACTTATTAATGACTAGACTATTGACTATATCATCCTTGTTTATAATTTTATTGATATAAGAAATAAAAATATTAGTGATAATAGACATTTTAGCTATCTTTATTGGTTTCCTTTTTCAATATTATTTAAACTCCCAACAACTTCAGAAATGAGATTAAGCAATAAAATCTTAAGAAGTAAAAGAAAAAAAAGTATTAATGTGTTAGATAATTTTTTAAACAAGCACTTATAAGAGGAGAAAATGCGAATGTATAAAAAAATATAAATTAAATTTACTTATGTATCTTACTTTACAAAAATTTTCTCAATTATTCATTTTTTGAAAAAGTTTTCATCTGTATATAAAATAATCTATTAAGGAAAGATGAAAAGACATTGGGTAAGTGTTGGTTGAAGGGTTAAGCTGTGGCAGTTTGTCACATGTTCGCAGAGAGGTTTTGGAGCTTTATAAGGTAAATGTTGGGTATGTCACTCTTATTGTTAACACCACAAACATCTTCTCCAATACCTTTAATCATCTTGTGGGGAGATGGATCCATGAAAGGAAACATAAGGAATATTTTTAGTTCACTTCATTTTATTTAAAGAAAGAAAAATAAAAATAAAAAATTAATTTTATTTTTATAGTTTAAATTAATAAAAAACAAAATATGATTACTTATTTATGACTTAAGTATGATTAAAACATTATTTCTATTACAGTTAGCTTGTATTTAACTTATTCAAAGTTTTTCAATTGAAATGGTACGATACACAAATGGATAAGTTCACAGGCATAACCTAAAAGTTGTTTTCATACAATAATTAAACAAAATTGTTCACTTACAAACTCATATGCACTGACACATAATATCAACTATAAAATCTTACAATATAATATCACATGACATGAAATGTCTTTCACATATAAAATCACAAACTTTAATATGTAATTGAGTAAATTTTATAAAAAAATATCAATTTAAATGTAGATATATAATTTACATTTTCTCCATTTAAGTTAATTGTTTTTAATTTATTTAATTCAACATAAATACAATCAAGATCAATAGTTGAAGGTCCATTAAATTTTTTAACCTTAAAATTTAATAACAACATTAATATAAATTAACATTGTCAACATTCTAAAACTTAAAAATTTAATTTAAGATTTAAAGTTTCAATAAAATTAATTAGGGTTTCAATACTGACACAAGTGCAGAAGATGAATTAATGTTGTATAGTTGGTGAAAGGAAATAATATTGAAAAAATCATATCACCTACCCTATTATTATTACTAAAGCAAAAACAAAATTTAATAACTATAATGGTTAATTTATTTGTTATAATAACCTATGTATTGACAAACAATTTTGTATATGGGTTAAAATTAAAATGGTGGTACACTTCAACTATTTAAAATATATTTAAATGTTAAACTTTAAAACATATATATTAATTTATTATTTGATCAAATCTGTGACAATAATTAGTCTTTACTAAATATTAAATTCCAAAACACTAATCTTATAATAAGAAATGTTATTAAATCTATACATAAATATGGTAAAATAGTAGTGCATTTAGTATTTCCATTAAAGAAATTTACTCGCATTCAGACTGGGCACACAAAGCGAGCAGAGAGAGAAATGGAAAGGAAATTATGAAGCGCACTTTCTCGAGAAAGCAAATTCTCGCGGGTCAATATCTCGTGATTTTTGAATAGATAGAAAAAAATGGTCGAGAAATATAGTATCGGTGGTAGGATGATACTGTGATGTGGTGACCGAACAAAAGGATTGACTCCATTTGGTCATAAAAATTTTAAATATTTTTTAGTGATTAAATTATTGCTAATACTATATCACGAAAGCGACACATCAATGAACAGACTGTTATGCGCTCCTCCACTCTCACCAGATCATGCGTGCACTCCACGTGATTCACTAGTATAATAATTTATAACTTCTTTAAATATTGTAGAAATTTAATTTAGAAATAAAAGTAATTATATTTCTAAAGTACACAATAAAAATATTGAATAGTAAAATGATAATATTTAAAATGATTTAGCCATGATAAAATTTAATTGGAGAAATTATAGTGATAGAATTTTATTACTCTATTTATTTTAGTAGTTATATATTAACATTTAAGTGAAGACTTAACCTTTTCACCTAAAGTTGGAAAGATATTCACATGTTAGAGTCCTATCCAACAAGTTTAGGATGTTTAAGAGACTAACTAATACTTTAATATATTGTATAATGTCACATCTTATGTGTATATTTTTTTAGCTAAATATAGAAGAATTAATTACTGATTCGTAAGTTACATCATGTATTCATCCAGTATAACACCTGAGTAAATTATTTTTATAGGAAAGAAAAATATTTTGACATTTTTCTCACTTGCATTGTAAATTCTGAATTAGTTATATACATATTGCTTGAGTGATAATTTACTGCTTCAGTGTATAAGACAAATAATAAGTCTTGTATATAAAACAAACTATATGACTCTTAAGTCATATTCAGTTCGAAACCAAAATAACAAGAAAAATACATCAATTTTCAAAAAGTTCCCAATTCAGAAAAACTAAAATGTTAACTTGTGTTATTAAAATTAGTAAATATTATAATAAACAAATGATAACAAAAAATTATAAAAAGACTGTTATTAAAAGATTATTAGTTAACCTCCTATCTAAATTAAATTATACTATATACAAACAATTTCAATCAAACACGTTTCAAATCCATAAATAACAACTCTTGTAATTAAATTTTTGAAACTAACTACCACGTAACTCCTATATCCAGATATTTTAACATAAGATTCTATTTAAAAATAAAATTAGTTATTAAAATATCTAAACTAGTTTTCATTACCTATTCAGAAATACGGATACTTCCAAATAGCTTTAAATCTAAAAGATAACATAGATAGCCTAACATAACTTAATTTGAAATAAACTTTTAATTAGATAATTTTACTGTAGTTATTATCAGGACTCCAAAAATAATTGGTGAAACATAGAAAAATTAAAAAAAATCTAGAAAATGATATTTATATTAGAATAAAATATGATTTTTTATTTATATAAATTTTTAATTTTAATAATAAAATAATAAAATATTCATTTAAGTATACTATTTTTATTATAAAACTATTTTATACATCGTTACATATGTTCTAAATAATATTCATTGAATAGTTTGACTCGTTAATATTTCATCTAGAATTATAAATATTCTAACATTTTGGAAAAAGAAATGGTTTTCCACTTTTGTTAGTAAAAGGAACGTTTGCGATTGATTGAATATTGAATTGAGCCCATTATCCTTCGAATTGATGTCGAGGTTCTGCTTCCATGCCTGTCACCATCATTCCAAACTTTCTCACTGTTTCCATTACATGATTTTGAACACAAAGTTGCGTAGAAAGACAGAAAGAAAAAAATAATAATAAAAGAAAAGTCCCATTTGCATCACAACTTTATCATATCCAACAAAACAAAAACAGCAATTAAATCCATTCAATTACGTCCCAATAATATTATACAGAAAGTTTTATAATTAATTTTATTTCTTTATTTCAAATATTCTCAATTTTGTTCTATTTAAAAATAACTTGATAGAAGTAACGTTGTCACTATAAATTTAATGAAAAAAATGATATTGACTTATTAAAACAAAAGAAAGTAAATTTTTTTTTGATTTCTATAATAACGTTTAATAATTTTATATATCCATAATAATTTCTACTTATTAGAGAGCATACAAATTTTACGCTAATCATACCTATTCATTAAACTCATATTTTTACGAAAGTATAGATATGAAGATGAGTTTTATAATGACGTTGCATATATGCTCAATTATTAGTGTATTTAAAATGATTGCATGTACAATTATTTGGGGTTGAAATCCTAAACTGGATTCCCTATAAAAAGTATATTTATTTATGATAATAGTACTATGCAATTACTATATATATAAGTTTAAGTACTATGCAATTTCTACTGTATATATATTTTTTGACGTAGCTGGTTGATAAAAAATAAATGATTTTTTTAAGATTATTTTTAATAAGAATTAAAGTTAAATAACGATGGACTTCCCATTTAATATATTAATTATTTTTACATAATTCTTTGAAAGGAGTATTTAATAGTATTGTTTGTCACTTTGTCTAGAAAATTGAGATTGATTGAGGGCGAGGAGAAGCAAGAGAAGAGAAGAGAGAAAACGAGAATGTGCTAAAAAAGCGCGATAAGAGAATCGTGGAAGCGGTGCGTGAGAAATTGAAATGATAAAATGAAGGTTTTGGTTTTTGTGTGGCGTAGATGAAATGCGATGCCAGGTATGACAGTAAAAGCGTACGAACAGGGTTTGATATAACAATAATTCAACAGTTTTTTTCTCATAAATTTTCGTAGTTTTTTTTTTCTCCCCCATTAAAATTTTAATAAATAAATATTTTTTATTATTCAGATGAAACAATAAATTAGATATATTTCTGTTTTTCTGTTAAGAATCATCTTAACTTCAAGATTTTTTTTTCATATTTTGAAGTCCATTCCAAAAATATTAGTGTTCTGATATTATTGTGTTACGTCATAATAGTGATATCTAATAGACGTAACAAAGAGTCTGAAAATAAAAGAAACATAAAATCATAACACTATTAGTATAAAAGGAATAAATACTAATTTAAACCTAGATATCAAATCGAGACAATACTTATTGGTATAATATTATTAGTAATTTAGTATTTTTGATTGGGCTAAGTTTGTTTTTTCCTTTGTAAGCATGCATTTTTCAATGACCAGATCATCTTTCTTTGAATGGAATATTATCTATTTTTTTTTTCTTTTACACCTTTTTCATAATATTAAATCTTATTCATTAGAAGTGAAATAGAATTCAGTGTTCATAATTTGGATGCTATTATCATTTCTGTTTCTATTTTCGGCCAAGTAGTAGAATATTTGTGAATTTATTTTGGGCTAATACTAGTTTAAATTTATGTCAACTTGTACGTAATTCCTCTCTTCATTGTCAAGTATGACGAGTCGTATAAGTAATATATAAATAAATAACTATTTCATTAGTTTGATATTGAAGAGTAAGTATTTATACGTTATGCAAGTTTAAAAATTAATGTTAAATATAAAAAAATATATTTACTTATTTTTATTAATAATGATACATGTATATCTTGATGTATTAAAATAAAATTGTTTGTTTTGAAAATTATAAGATGAAATTGTTGAGAAAAAATGTTATTTGAATGCTTATTAGCAAATATCTATTTACATTTAGTATTGATTAAAAACATAATATTGTTTGAAAAAAAAATTAAAAATACGAAATATTTTATATGTATTGATATTAATATGATAAAAAATTTCTTAAACTCCAGATTAAATAATATTTTACAATATTTAGTTTTATTTAAGAAACAAATATAATAAATGCTAAATTAATTAAAAATTACATATTTTTTAATATCTTATCACATAATATTAGTTAAAAATGAATATCATTCAAAATTATTAAAGCACTAAAAATTAAGTTTAAGTCAAATTTATTCTAATCAAACCAGATTTACAAAATGAGGATTGTCTCACTCATGACATATACTACATCTTCTTATTACAATTATATCATCTAACTCTCGTTCAATACTTATCACACTTATATTTACATTTATCATTATGAAAATTTTCAAAATAAACTTTCTTCTTCGTTAAAAATCAGAATACACTAAGTTTTAGATAAAGTGACATGTACCCCTTAAATTTTATTAATAAATTAATCTTATTGGATGTTTATTTGTATGTAAATTATATTAATAATATATTTTCTCATCTATGCTTATAAACCTTTCTATTGGATGCATTAATTTATTCTTTATGTGTAAATTAGTCCTTTTAGTTGAGTTTAAAAGTAATGTTTATTTGCATGAATTGAACCAAATAAATCTTATGCTTGTAAAAATAATCATTTTATTAAATGAATTGATTTAATTGGAAGTTTATTTTTATGTCAATTATTATAATTATTAAATCATATTTTATAAAATTATCATTTTTAGTTGAGTTTAAAAAAGTAATTTATTACATCTTAATTTTTTTTTCTAAAAAACGTAATTAAGGAAATGCCATGGAATGAATGAGACATAAGAGGTGAGAAGTTGATAAAGATTATTATCATGTGATTTTCTTTTATCAGAAAAAAAAACCAAATTTAATAAAAGTGAAACATTCGAGGGATATTTCAATCTTTATACATAAAAGTCTATCCTGACACACTAATCCTGTTTTATAATTATCAGGATCTGAGAAGTCTATCCTGACACATCAATCATGTCTTACAATTATCATAAAGTATATCAAAACATGTAATATGCATTTTAATTTACATAACACTGCAGCCAGAATCTATAATAATTGTAATGTACCCATAATAAACAAATTCTATAACAGAATGAGTCTAAGTTTAAAAGACAATGACAATTACTCCCAATCATATTTATGAGTTTATAATATCTATTCCTGCTACAATAGTGTCATGGACCATGACTTAGGCACACATGTATACCTATACATTAAATCCATACATAAATCATAATGCAGGTATACTGGTCCTCCAATAGATCATCAATATACAAGGATCCATTAAAATGAATTGTAATTATGATAATTGCAAAGAGTTATTGTGATAAGTTATAAATATAACCTATTTTGTGAGTGGATAAACTTTATACACTAACATATGAACAAAAGATTGTTATTTATAGGATATATAATTTTGTAAACCTATTTATTTAAGATATAATATATTTACTTATTTTATATTTAATTATAAATGTATTTTTTTTATTTTTTTATTATAAATTAGGATATTTGTTTTTAGATTTTAATATAACTTAACATTATATAATTATATATATATATATATATATATATATATATATATATATATATATATATATATATCTTTTTTCAAAATTGCCTAGGACAATTTTACTAAAAAGATTCTATATTAACGAGTGATGAAATAATTTATATAATATATTTAACACTATTTTATATTAAAAGCTTATCGTAAAAAAAAAATACTAGTTTGACAACACTGTATATATTATATTTTCATTTCACACTGTATTTTAATAAAATATTATATATAAATAAAATAATAATATATATTATGTTAAATGATGTGAAAGATAAATAGTGGTATCAAAATATTAGCACTTTATCGTAAGTTAGTGTGTTACTCAAATTTATATTTAAAACTTTTAATATACGAGAATCGAGATTATATAAAATTAAAAATCATGTAATATGTGATGATTTTTTAGGTTTTAAAGATAAGTAGTCAAAAGAAAATTTTATTATATGAAACAAACAAAACCTTACTTCAACTAACACAAAATTGAGAATGAAAGGATAAGAGTAAAATAGAACTTTACTAGTAAAACGTAATTTGAAGCATACGTCAAAAGAGATAAACAGAAAATTTGCAAGTTAGAATTGGTGGCATATACGTTACACTTTTTATCCATCATGTGATCTTTTTATCGTAAACTTTTAATAGTACGTTTTCTAAGTTTTCAAAATAAAACAATTTTGATTTACATAATATTTTATTTAATTGACACTATAAAAAATTAACATATATTTATAACAATAATAATGTTAAAATCTATTATTCAACATTCCTATTGATATTTTATATAAAGAAATAGTTAATATTAGCATAATTTACCGGCACATCAATATTTTTTTAGAAATAGAAATATACATCACCGATACATTAAATTTTTTCAATTTTAGAAAACTGAAGAACTAGATTAGCAATTAATATTTTATAAAAATAAAAGGGTACATTTACTATAAGGCTCAAAAGTAATTTAAGTCACAAAAAATTATTTAAGAAATTTTTGTTAAGGTTTTATTGTACATTTTTTAACTAAGTTGTTTAAGTTAACAGCGTTACTGTGCTATTAATTAATTTTGTTTGGTTGACAAATTTAGTTTGAAATAGATGCATGTGGGAACTCTTCTTCTTTATCTTTAAACGGGTCAAAGTTTTGAAATGTGTATAGATATTTTAGAAGGAGTATTGGGCCTACGTTAGCCATAGGTTTAATATTTGGCAAAAACCTTCTGTACCCCATCCTTTGTCATATGCACCCCCTCAATTTTAGAAAAACTAAAAAATACCATCAAGTAAAAACAAGTTCTGAATATTTTTCGAAAATAAATTTTAGATTTTTTTAGAATATAATTTTATATTTGAAAATATATTTTCTGAAATAAATTTTGGAAAAATTTTTTAAAATATAAATTTTATATTCTGAAATATATTTTTCGAAATTTATTTTCAAAAAATATTTTTCAGAACATAAAATTTATATTTTAGAAAAATATTTTCTGTAACATAAATTTATATTTCAAAAAATATTTTTTTTTTAAAAATTTATTTTTCAAAAACTAATAGAGAAAGTATTTTAGTAATTTTGCATATGTAACGATGTTTTTTAATTTGTTTAGAAACACTCATTACGTTGTGTTATGTTTTATGTGTTTAATGAAACAATATTTTTTTTTGTACTTATTTATGGAAGACCAATTTATCTTTAACTAGGATTAATTAAAATTTTCACTATATTCTTAGATCAATTTTCCTAACATAGCAGTAAGACTCACCGAAATAAATAAAATTTATCCACTTTTTATTTATTTTTTATTTATGGTTTAAAAAATATGTATAATCACGACTTAATATAACCATTCTGATATATTTATCATAATAAATAAGTGAGAGAGATCACATTTCCTTCCTCATAGTCATTAAACACATGTTTAACTTTATGTTCAAAGTTTTGTGGAGGTTTGCTGAGAAGAGAGCCCAAAATACTAGGAAAAAATTGGGTTAAAATAAAACTAGATAAAAGATTGCAGTTTAGACTAAAATATATTATAGACACTTCTTATTATACCATTGATATAATTGGTATTTCTATAGTATTAATAATAGTAGTGGTGTTGATATAAGCAATAAAAAAGTATTTATATTTAAATTTTATCCTAGATATAATATTTTTTCATTGATTCAAAAGTTTCCCCCTTGTGTTTTTGTGGACGTAGTTGTGTTAAATATTTAAGGGTTTTTCATATTAAGATATTTGGTTGAATTAAAGGGTGGTTTGTCTTCTCACTCTTCTCTTTAACGTCATTTCTAACCTAATCTCTTAAGATTAAAAAAAATTGTCTCTTCAAATAAATGTTATTTTTATATATTGATTCTAACCTAATTCACTATTTTTAGCAAAATTTATAGTTCACTCTTCTGTGCAAGCTCAAAGTTTGGGATAATATAATATTCTTATACACCAAATAATAATTTCTTAAACATATCTTTGCTTAATCTTGTGTTAATAGGGTGGTGGAATTTTTAGGTCTGCAAAGCTGATGATTAACGCTAGTTGATACCCATAAACGCAATTATGATGTCCACAAACAAACACACCTTTACCAACCAAATACAATTGACTAATTATTATCACTTTCTCTTAAAATAACTTCCACATAACTACACTCACCGATCACTAATTAACACTCTAATTATTTTAATTTCTCTAATTATGTGTTTCTCTAAAGCCAGAGGAACCACAAATTCATTTGCTTATGCAATTTGCATGGTGTTGAAGTGATACCCTACTCAAACTTGTGTTTAATTTCTCATTATTAAACGGCTTTACATGAACTTCAAATTCCTACGTTTATGATCTCAATTTATCTTTACCTTCACTTAATCAGGTTGATTGATATGTAAACATTAATCTTATTGTGGTCCTTTGAACCAGATAGATAAAAAGCAAAAGAAAAAAAATCTAAATTAATATTATGAAATCTAAATTAGCTTTGAATTAATTTAAGCGGATTATAATTAATTTATACCCCTTTTCAGTCACTTTTTGGATCAACAACTTCAAATCTAACTCATATTAAAAAAATAGACTTACTTATAATTGGAAACATATTAACTCCCTCAAACCTGAAGATTGAGATAGAGTCGAGTTAAGAAGAAAAATAAAATTCAAGTTTAATTAAGTCACTCATTATAAAGAGGGTACATATAAAATTAAATACGCGACTATGGATGTGAATTAGTTAATTAAGATCTGAAATTGTGAAAAACAATACTAAGTTTGACTAGTTTATTTAAATGGGATATATCAAGTACTTGAATTAAAATTATTAGAAAAATGTGAAACTTAAAATTAAATGTGAATAAAAATGTAAACAAATAAGTCAAGAGTTTGACTCGTTGAAAAAAATATGTCGGTTTAGTTTGACATATATTTATTTAAATCAAACAAATTAAAAGTTTAAGTTTACACTTTTAGAAAAATGATACTCCAAAAGTTATTATTAAAAAATATGAAACTTGACTTTGGTTTTTGACTTTATTTTTTTTTTCATTTATCAAATATATTCTTAACAACGTGTTGCTTAAGTTTATTAATTTAATTAATTTACATGTGCGCGTAGAAACTATTTGCGAGATTTTAAAATCAATAATATATATATATATATATATATATATATATATATATATAATTAA
>Ga0209700_108230_pt1 | contig 13629 bp, 13 predicted proteins | sample SiratroredBW_FD_187528 | JGI IMG/M metagenome (GOLD analysis project Ga0209700, IMG submission 187528) | Root nodule microbial communities of legume samples collected from California, USA - Siratro red BW (SPAdes) (version 2) | ecosystem: Host-associated > Plants > Roots > Nodule | place: USA... | reverse complement strand
ATATATATATATATATATATATATATATATATATATATATATATATATATATATATTATTTTCGAAATCAAGAGTTTTCAGAAAAATCCATATAGTACTAAATTGTTTGAGTGGAACCTAAACAAAAGAGTATATTATCTTATATTAAAATTATCAATGAATAGTAAGACAATTGAGAATGACACAATATATAAAAGATTTTCAGAAAGTTTTAACTTTTTCAAATAAGAAAATTTATCATTGCATCATTTCATTCTCACTTCGTCATTTTGTTAAGTTTTTCCATATACAATTTATCTTAAAGTCGTCTGCCTTTCTATTGGACAAATAATACATTTAGTTAGAACAAATTTGTATATATAAAGTTTTTTCCTCTTCTGATTAAAGAAGAAAAGAATAGATTTATTGTTTCTTTTCCTTCTTGCAATCCTTTGTTTTCTGAAATGGTATAAGAGCTTTGAAATTCAAAGACCTAGTTGCTAACTTCAACAATGACACATCATTCAATATATACTTTTTTCATATTACTTACATATTTGAGAAACCTCAAATCTCACTATTTCTCCCAATATTTTTGAAGGAAAGAATTATCACCAATGCCAAAGATGTCAACACTAATATTATTATTGTCTTTAACATTTTTTTGATTTAGAAATGGCAATAATTGGACATCAATAATGCCTTTTTATATTGAAGAAAGATGTTTCCATTATTGCTCTTTTTGAGTTGAATTTCGTTCCATCAGGATAGGTGCACAAATTTAAAAAAAAAAAAAAAAACTTATATGGTGTTAAACAAGTTGGTAGGGGATATGGTTTGTTCTACTTTCATCTTTTCTTCTTTTTGTCGGTTACATTTAGTCTCAAAATGATTATTCATTCTTTATCAATTGTTGTGAAGGATTGTTCACAGTTATATAGTTTATGTAAATGATATTATTATAGTTCAAAAAAGACATGAAAGAAATTGGTCATATCAAACATGTACTCGGCACAGAACTTTCAAAATCAGTTACTTGGGGAATTTAAGATATTTTCTCATCTAAAAGTAGCAAGAAACAAGAAAAAAAAAAGTAATGGTAAAAAGAATAACACTGGTTATAATTTTGGTCAAAAGCAAGATTTTTAGGATGTAAACCAGCAATTACACCAATGGACAATGTCAAAAAACTATCATCCTTGACAAATGAAATTTTTTTAGATATTCTTGCATATAAAAAAACTGATAAGAAGATATAACTTTTCATGTGCATCATTTGTCTCGATTCTTTTTCAAACCATCAATGACTCATTACATTTGCACTCAGAATTATAAGGTATATAAAGGAAGCATCAAGCCTTGGTATGTTCTTTCCAAAAAAATTCCATTCATCAACTCATGGCTTATTGTGATAGGGATTTGGGAAATTGAGGTGAATAAAAAAATCAATGATAGCCTTCAGTATTTATCTAGACAACAATTCTCTCATCTCATGAAAATAAATTACCACGTCAAATGAAAACTGAAGAAAGATTTAATTCACTTATTTCCAATTTCATTTTCTAAACAATTTACAAACATACACCAAAGCTTTTGAGTCCCATTCCTTTCATTTTATTTGTCATAAGCTGGGCTCACAAACGTAAGCCTTCCCGCTTGCAGATATCAAAGCATAGTAACACAACTAACAGTGGCAGAGCTAATAAAAGATTTCTAGAAGAATTTTAGTCAATAGTTTTACCTTTTGGAAATTGGCAAATTTTGTTGGTGCTGTGTCCTTTTAATATATTGAGTTTTTTATTTTCTTGTATAACTATCCCCTTCCTACTGGACATATAGTATATTCGATTCGAAAAAAAGCTGTATATATAGGACTTATTTTACTCGGATAAAAGAAGAGAATGAATTTCCTGATCTTCTCCCTATCAATTATAATTTTTTTATTATAACAGCATATTTAGAATTATATTCCAAACTTACATTTTGAAAATAAAAACTGAGATTTTATTAAGTGAAAAACGGAAATGATATTTGACTGATTACTTCTAAAGTTTTCATTGAAATGGCATATGGCGTCATCTAATTTGACTACAAAATTATTATTCCGCATGTGATATGAAGTTGGCTAGAAATATAAAGTTTAAGTGGTTTTCAACCGCAATCTATTTCATGTTTTAGACTAATCTTAAAATAACACATGATTAAAATTTTAAATAAAATAATCAATAATATTTAGTTATGCTTTGATGAAGGTTGGTAATAAAATAATATTAAATGGATATATTCTTCTCCAATTTTTTCTATCAGCAATGTTCTTCTCCAATGAAGGCGCAAACTTATATTACTGATCTCATCATTCTATGTGTTAGTAAAGATTGGTTTGGTTGTTGATAAATGAGGACCACTAATAATTCAATAATTTACAACATGCAAAATGTGCAACTTTAAAACATAGTGTACTGTTATGAAATTATGATGTATCTATAAATTGTCCATCCATAGACTACCCTGCAAGACCACACACCTTCCCAAGGCAAGACCACACACACATTTCAACTTCCTCTTATACCATCCAAGAGTGCCTCTCTAGTTTTATGCCATTTCTTCTCTCCTCACCACATACGTAACAAAACATTTCTTTCCACTTTCCACATCTTACCAACCAACCAACTTAACATGTCTTCCTTTGTTCTTGGGACAAGTTTTGTTCCTCACTTACATTTTCATGATAAGCACTGCGCCTCCCCATGTATTTCAAACATTACCACCAAAATCTCAGTCACCATTCCACAAAGGGTATGCTTAATAATTCTAGCACCGTTCAATTTCAAAAGGTAAATTACTAGGGGAGTGTAGGGTGGTAACACTAATTGCTATTTCATTATCATTTTCAGATTTACCAAGTGATAGCTGCTGGAGGAGACAATGTGTGTGAGGAGGTGGACAACACAGTGGTGAAGAAAAGCTATGAACCAAATCTACAGTTGCGTAGATCTCTTAACTTCTCAGGAGAGAAGCCATCCACACCAGTACTGGACACCGTTAATTATCCAATCCACATGAAAAATCTATCCATTCAGGTACCTAGAGAACTATAATTCACTTGGACTTAATTAACTTCCTCCTTCTGCTTGGTCCTATCTTTACACTCCTGCTGATTTTCTTTTCCAGCTTTATGGGAGAAGTATTATTGCAATGTGATCAACACTTAAATTATGAAACTATTTGCTCTTGCATGAGTAATGTCGTTTTTATTTCTCTTGATATTTGTAATTGAGTACGATAATTTAGCATTATATTATAATCAGGAACTTGAGGAGCTCGCTGATGAACTCCGGGAAGAGATTGTTTACACAGTGTCAAAGACTGGCGGGCATTTAAGTTCAAGCTTAGGTGTGGCAGAGTTAACTGTGGCACTTCATCATGTATTCAACACTCCCCAAGACAAGATCATTTGGGACGTTGGTCATCAGGTAGCTACCCCAAAGTAGTAAATATATAAATATGGAGAACTATTGGCTAATTGGTTTTATCATATATCATAGTTTTCATGTGTCTAACCAGTGACCAATTTGGTGGATTGGCAGACCTATGCTCATAAGATTTTAACTGGAAGAAGATCCAAAATGCACACAATTAGACAAACTGGTGGACTTGCAGGATTTCCCAAGAGGGATGAGAGCGTCCATGATGCTTTTGGTGTTGGTCATAGTTCTACTAGCATTTCAGCTGGCTTAGGTAACAAACAATATATAATTCTTGTCTTCAATTATAGTTCATTATCAAGACACTGAGTTCAAGCATCTATAAGTTTTAACATGTGTTAAAAATGTACAATTTATTTAAACATGATAAACGATATATGCGAAAGCGATGTTATGAAAGAATTATTGATTGTATGAGTGAGACATCCACGAACTTGATGTGTTTTGTCTTTATTATAGTAGGCCATATTTATTTGTGACCACTAAAAGTGATGAACTTCTCATTTTTTTAATGATAAATTTTCACGCGAGTTTCAGGGATGGCAGTGGCTAGAGACTTGATTGGAAGGGATAACCATGTGATTTCAGTGATTGGTGATGGAGCCATGACAGGTGGACAAGCTTACGAGGCAATGAACAACGCTGGTTTTCTTGATACCAATCTTATTATAATCTTAAATGAAAATGAACAAGTTTCCCTTCCCACTGCCACAGTTGATGGCCCAGCTCCACCAGTTGGAGCTCTTAGTAAAGCACTCGCGAGGCTGCATACCAGTTCTAAGTTCCATCAACTACTTGAAGCCGCAAAGGTATTGAATTATGAAGCCAGTTTTAGACACGGACGATATTTATTAAAGAAGAAGCTAAATATATGATAATTATATTGAAAAAAAAAATGTATGCAAGCATAAAACATCACACCAGATAGTTCTAGTTGTACAAGAACTAATATTTGGCGAGAAATGAACAGAGCACGAAGCAGATTGAAAGCCAAGCACATGAATTTGCATCTCAATTGGATTCCTACATTAGAGGGATGGTAGGTGGTGCTGGTGCTTGTTTATTTGAAGAGCTTGGGCTCTTCTACATCGGCCCAGTAGATGGTCATGACATGGAAGACCTTGTACACATCCTGAAAAGTGTGAAGGGCATGCCAACACTTGGACCTGTTCTCATTCATGTAATCACTGAGAAAGGAAAAGGTTATCATCCAGCTGAAGTTGCTCCTGACAAGATGCACGGTAATTTCGCAATTAGGAACTAATTGTACTTCACTGCGTCATCCATAACATTTACATGGTGCAATCGGCCTAATGTGTTCTATTATTTGTTTGTGTAGGTGTTGTGAAATTTGATCCCAAGTCAGGGAAGCAGTTGAAGTGCAAAACAAGTACGCTGTCTTACACACAGTATTTTGCAGAGTCTTTAATTGCAGAAGCCGAAGTTGATGAAAAGATTGTTGCCATCCATGCTGCAATGGGAGGGGGTACCGGGCTTAACCTGTTTCAAAAGCGCTTCCCAGAAAGATGTTTCGATGTTGGGATAGCAGAACAGCATGCTGTAACCTTTGCTGCAGGCCTAGCTGCTGAGGGCTGTAAACCCTTTTGCGCAATTTACTCCTCCTTTCTACAAAGAGGTTATGATCAGGTCAGGAGTCATGAAAATTTGGAGAACTGATCCAAACTATATTTTTTTCTTTCTTTAAGTTGTTTGCATGCTCGAAATTATTAGTGGAATCTACCCTTTGATACTTTGGCCTTGTGGTGTTTAATGTGGTCCATGCAGGTAGCACATGATGTGGACCTTCAAAAGCTTCCTGTTAGATTTGCGTTGGACAGAGCTGGATTAGTCGGTGCTGATGGTCCAACTCATTGTGGAGCATTTGACACAACATTCATGGCGTGTTTGCCAAACATGGTGGTCATGGCTCCGTCTGATGAGACTGAACTGATGCACATGATAGCCACTGCTGCGGCCATAGATGATAGGCCCAGTTGCTTCAGGTACCCAAGAGGGAACGGTATAGGTTCCGTTCTTCCACCCAACAATAAGGGCACACCACTAGAGGTGCTTATTTCAACTAGTCCTTTTAAATCTCCCAAATTTTCTTGTTTTTTTCCCTCTAGATTGCTTGTTTTTTTTCTAACTGAAATGAAATGTAGGTGGGTAAAGGAAGGGTGTTAAAGGAGGGAAGTAGGGTGGCTGTTGTAGGTTATGGGACAATGGTCCAGAGTTGCATGGAGGCGGCTAAGGTTCTTGAAGCTCATGGCATCTCAACAACTGTGGTTGATGCACGATTTTGTAAGCCTCTAGATGGAGATTTGATGAGGCAACTGGCTAGAGAGCATGAGATTCTTATCACAGTGGAAGAGGGATCTGTTGGAGGATTTGGTTCTCATGTTTCTCATTTTCTGGGATTAAATGGTCTTCTTGATGGTAATCTTAAGGTGAGGCCTTTTTGTGGTACACTTCTTTGTATGGATGGTGCATGGTGTATTAATTAACATGTGGATTTTTTCTTATGGTACAGTGGAGAGCGATGACATTGCCTGACATGTATATAAACCATGGATCTCAGAAAGATCAAATTGCAATGGCAGGGCTGAGTTCAAACCACATTGCAGCTACTGCTTTGTCATTAACGAATGTGAATTGGGACAGTCGTTTGCTTCTCAGCCTACAGATATGAATCTTAACACAAGTTGTGGGCTGAGTCCCCTGAATACATGTACATTAGCAGCAATCATATCACCAAAGCATGGCAATAAAGTAATTACAGTGCTTTGGTGTAAACAAAGAAGTTCTTTCTTCGTTTAACTCTCAAGTGATAAAAGATATATTTTGTACAATTGTGAAAGTAATTATGAGATGTTTTCGGTTCTAGTGAAAAAGTGGTTTTTAAGTTTTATAGTTAGATCATTTAAAATTGAGAATCTTTACTTAGGGCTAGAGGTATTTTTCTATAAATTTTGGTTGATTTGATTTATTAACCTAGAGTACTAGATGATATTATTTATCTCTTAAAAGTTCATATTAACTTTAACCTATTTCACATTTTACAAGGGATGATTATTCTTGTATTTTTTTTCTAAGATTCTAAATAATTTTATTCAATCTCTATATTATTGATTAGGATTTAGAGTTTAGATTTCCACTTTTATAAACATTAGGACTAATTACCAATACAATACCTAAGTCCCTATCTAGAGAATGAATTATCATTTTAACTAACTACAAAAATGATATATAGAGTTTAATTTAATAAGTTATTTTAACATAATGTCATTACCTTTATATTCAAAATAAGTTTGTTTATTAATTTTTTAACAATATATACGTGTATCTCATTTCAGTCTAACAACTTCCTCTAAATCCATCTTACATATTTTAAGTAACCGTTTTTTATTTTTTTATGAATGTATATTATATTATGAAATGGAAAGATAAACAAATGATATGAGAATGAAAAGATTATTTCTATTTTTCTATTGAGAACAAGAAGTAAAGAGTTGAATATATACAAGAAGGAAGTATACCCATTTTAGGTCTAGCTAAAAAAAGAGAAAATAAATAAAATATTACACTCTGATTCTATCATAAAGACAAACTAACAAAATTGATGACAATTTGATGTCATGAACACAAAATAACATAATTGATATTAGTTATTAGTTTCCTTTTGGAAGTTTGTCTCATATCCATATCTTATGAAACCTTCACAAGTTGGGGAGCAAATATTGATAAGACCCAGTGAAAGATTGAGGACTTATTAAGACTTTGGTATAAATGTCAGTCAGTTGCTTTGTGGTATAAATGGGAATCATATGGATGAGACCCTTCTTCAATCTTTCTCTAACAATGTCACAATCTATTTTTATATGTTTTGTACAATCGTGAAACACTGAATTTGTTGCAATGTATCTTGCTTAGTCATTGTCAAAATATAAAAGAGATGACTGCTTAAAATAGAATTTGAAATCTTGAAGAAGATAAAATAGTTATTGAATTTCACATGTAACCGTGGTCATTGCTCTATATTCAGCTTCACAAGAACTCTTTGATTTCCAGGATATAAGAGAATTCCCAAGATACACACTAAAACAGTCACTGATTGCCTTGAATCATTGCAAGTGTCCCAATCACTATCACAAAAGGCTTTTAGATGGACATAAGTGTTGGAAGAGAAAAATAAGCCAAAACTTATAGCTCCTTTAATATATCTAAGAATTCTAATTGCTAGATTATAATGAGCAATTATAGGCTTATCAAGAAACTAAAGTTGCTGAACAGGAAAGGTTATGTTAGGTCAGGTATTAGTTAGATACATGAGCCTTCTAATCAACCTTCTATAGGCTTGAATATCTGTGAAAGACACACTTCTAGTAAAAGATAATTTAACAAGATTATCAATAGGAGTAACTGCAGATTTGCAAGCTAAAAGACCTATATTTGTTAACAATTCCAATGCTAATTTTCTTTGATTCATCATTGTCCCTTTCTTACTTCTTGCTACTTCAAGACCAAGAAAAAAAATCTTAAATTATCCATATCCTTCATCTTGAATGTCTTATTCAAAGCTTCTTTGACTCGAGCAATCTCTTCTTTATCATTTTATGTCAAAATTATATCATTCGCATACACCAATAATATTGTAAAAGACCCTTCAGAAGATATTAATTAATAAGGAATTATCATTCGTAAATTGAGTATATCTCACATAAATAAAAAAAGGGATGAAAATTTAGCAAACCACTTCCTACTAGCTTGCTTAAGGCCATATAAAGCCTATTTTTCTTTAATTTGCAAACTTGTCCTAGTTGGATAAAAGTCAATCCAAGAGGAGCAACCATGTATACATCTTCTTTCAACTCTCCATGTAAGAAGACATTGTTTATATCTAATTGTTTCAATTTCCATTTATAATAGAAGCTAGAGAAATAAACAACCTTATAGTGATCATCTTTGCTATTTGAGAAAAAGTCTCAAGGTAGTTAATTCCCATCAGCCTTATACTTTCTTTTGAATATCCATTTGGAACCTATGACAATTTTGTTCTTAAATAATCATGTTTTACAGCTTCAGAATAAGTGTTTGACTCAACATGTGAAGCAAGAGACATAACAAAAGATTTATAAAAATGTGATAATTTATTATAAGACAAAACATAATTTAAGGGATATTTAACTTTAGAAGATGTATTGAAAACATTGAGATTACAATGATAATCCTTTAGATACTCAGGTGGTCTTTTTGTTTTGGTACTCTTTCAAATTGACTGTGTTGTTTCATGATTTTCATTGAGGTTTTGGTGTTTATAGGAACAAACTTCTTTTGGAACTTGAATGTTTAATTCATGGTCACTATCAACATTATCACGAGGTATAAAAATGACTTGTGACTGATGACTCAAAACAAGTTGATCTTTTGATTCATAGTCATTATTACTGTTATTTTCAACATTATCACATAGTGCAAAAATGACTTGTGATGGCCGACTCAAAACAAGTTAATCTTTTGTAAAAGGACTTTGATCATGAATGCTTGGATTGTTAGTTTTATTTCTAGTATCCTCAACCTTTTGATATGGAAAAACATGTTCATAGAGACAACATCCCTATACACAAAAATTTCTTTTGATTGAATGTTTAACAAAATATATCCCTTTGTCCCCCCTTTTAAAACCAATAAAAACACATTTTGATGTCCTTGGATCAAATTTGCTTTCATTTCTTGATAAAGTGCTTGCATAGCATAAAGATCCAAACACCTCTAATTGATTAAAATCTAGTGTAGTTTTTTAAAGCATTTTAGGAGGAGAAAAATAATTTAGAACATGTATGAGAAACATGTTTATAATATGGGCAACATATATCACAAAATATGACCAATAAATTTTGGACAAATGAGATTGTATTATGAGAGCTCTTGCTACATTTAATAAATGACCATGTTTTCTTTCAACTACACTATTTTATTGTGAAATATTGTCACATGAAATTTGATGTATTATTCTTTTGTTGATAAAAAAAATAGTAATGAAAAGAAATCCAGATCCATTATCAATTCTTATTATTTTTATTGTTGTCTCAATTTGTGTTTGAATAAAAACACCAAAAAAATTTCCAAAGACTTAACAACTTCAGATTTTTGTTTTAAAGGAAAACCGATGTGTACCTTGAATAATCATCAACTATGGTCAAGAAATATTTATGACTATGAATTGATGATATTGAGTATAGTCTCCACAGATTAACATGAATCAAATAAAAAAAATAGATTTAATTGCACTAAGAGGAAAAGAAAGTCTTTTTTGCTTTACAAAATGAAAAACATCACAAACAAAATGATTTGTTATATTTAACAAAAGAAAATTTATTTTTTATAACATCTATGAATTTGTTTGAAGCATGTCCTAACTGAAAGATGAAAAAGGGTTTCGAGATCACTAGTGGTAAAATTGACAATATTAGTGATATGTGAAGATTTGATAGGTTTGATTTTTGAAGCTTTTGATAAGAAGGGACCCTGAGTATATAAAGTTTATCTTCTATAATAATTGACAATGACTTGATTTCATTTGGTGATTTGATGTAAGAAACCAAATAGAGGCTAGGAGCGGTAATGAGAAATTGGGTATTCAGAAAGGCCAGGTGGCATCTAATACGGGATTCAAAGGGCAGAGAAAAAGTCAAAAGAAGAAATATACAAACAGAAGGTTGGAGGATTACATTAGGTAATGAATACTGAGTGGTGAATTCTCTTTCTCTCTCTCCTTCATAATTCTTCTCTGACAATTCTCTTAGAATTCTCCTCTCTATGTCCTCATCTTTTCTCTTTCTTCTTTGCTGTCACATAATGGGTACTGGTAGTGGAGAGTAACAATTGAATGGTGCTAAGTCTCTGATGCAGAATTGGGTCATTATGATTCAATTTTAATTGCTCTGTTTCTTTTATTATCAAGCAATATTGAACTGGTTTAAGTCTGATACAAACACTGATACAGTTTCCTTTCAATATTACACTATTTTATACATATTGCATCTTACATTTGACACTGATAACATTAATTTGATGATATGAAGTGAAATAAATCAAGGATAAACAAATCTAGTCAGTAACACCACTATAAAAAATACAATAACTAAAAGAAGAAATGAATTTTTTACCCATGTGTGTTGTCATGTTGGAAGAAAAAATAGAGATTTGATTAGAAGCATTGTCAATGGATTTAGATTGTTGTAAAAGGATTAACAATGTTTGATATTGCTCAGGAGTAAAATCAATTTACTGAGAATGTATTTCTGACTTTGAATCTTCATGATTCTTTACTGCTCATTATTATTATTATTATATGCTTCCTAATTTTGTAAACTTGGACTGGGATAGAAAATTATGTTTTCTATAGCATGTATCAATCATATGTCATATCTTTTCATAATGATTGTAGACTTTAGAAGTATATCATACTTCCATTATTCTTTTGCTATTATCATTATTGTCTTGGACTGATTACTGAAGAGATTTGTCTTTTCTTGTTGTGTAATGAGAGAACAAATTATTTTAAGGATAATAAGAGATTTTGTGAGAGATCAACAATTTCAACCATGAGTAAATGTAACAACCAGAGTTCTGAAATCATTGCTCTTATACCATATTATAAAATAGAAAGATGAACAAAAATAAACAAAAAGATGTGAAAATGAAAAGATTATATTTTTTTTTTCTATTGAGAACAAAAATTAAAGAACTAAATATATACAAGTGTATCCATTTTAAGTCTAGCTAAAGAAAGAGAAGACAAATAAAACATTACACTTTAATTTTTTTCATAAACAAAAAATAACAGGATTGATGATACTTTGATTCTATCATAAATATAAAATAATATAATTGAAATTATGTTCTTTCTAAAAAGTCTGTTATTCATATCTTCTAAAACCCTTAGTTGTTTATTTATATATTTTTTCTTTTCATATTTCAAAATTTTATGGTGGAGGATTCTTGACTTTATAATTTTATGAGAATTCTATACAAAGAAAAATATTAATACTTTAAATTTAATGTTTTATTTAAAGATAATATTAATAAATTATTTAATTAGAATGCTTATAAAACATAAAATTTTAACTCTAAAAATTTATTAATAAGATTTATATTTTAAATGATTCATGCTTGTATTTGATAATAGTGGCTGTCAAGCATGCTTCTAGTTGATGTTCTTCATTAAAGAATCATTAAGATGATAATGAAATTAACAAAGTCTTGCCCTTGATAAGATAATTGAATTATATTTATCAATGAAGTTTTACAGTTGATAGTGTTCATTAGGAAATCATTAAAATGATTTTATATTTATCAATAAAATCTTACTGTCCATATATTATTAAGACAATCTTATATTTATTAATAAAGTCTTACCATCAATAATGTTTATTAATAAAACAATATTATATTTATCAGTAAACGTACAATTGATAAAATTCATGGTTAAACAGTCAAGATTATCTTATATTTATCACTGAAATCTCTTGTACAATTTACGGTTTATGGTTCATATAATAAGATAATAATCAATAATGAATTGTTATGATAATTTTATAAAATGATTGTAAATGTGGTTTAATGATACTGGTTATCCTTAAGCATTGCTAAAATATAAAATATTAGAAATCCACCAAATATATATGAATATAATTTAATAAGCTACTAAGGTAAGTATCATATTTTTTTATTATTGTAATATAATAAATAATTTACTCAAAATAATATAAAATATGAATATTATCATAAAAGAAATTAATTTAAGAAAATTAGAAATGTCTCGCCTTCAAGTTTCAAAATAAGAATAGACCGGTGTAAGACCAGGTTGTTGGTCTCATTTTATTATTACGAAAGGAAAATATTTTTTTTCTAAGAGAAAATGGGTAAGATTTGTTTAACTTGGTAAAAAATATTTCAGAACATATTTATATAAGATTTTATAGAATACAAGGTAATATGTTATTTTTCTTAAATAATTTTAAATTATGTTTTTTAATTAAACTTATATTTTAATTTGACAAATTTTTATGAAAAACTTAACAAAAGCATTTCCATTAAAGTTCAGTATTTGATATTATTATTTAAAAAAATATTAAAAATAAATTTAATTAAGTTTAAAATCTCTCGTAAATTTAAATATTTTTAATTGAAGATTTATTAAATTTTGTTTGTCTATTATATACTTAATTTTTATAATTTTCAATTGAGTTTTTATTGTGTTGTTTAATTTTTTCTTTAACTATATGAGGTGATTCTTCTCTTACTTTATCATTTCCTTATTTGTCTTTACATATTAAAAAAAATGTGAGATTTTGTAATTAATATAAAATAATATTATAATAAATGTATAACTACAAGTGATTTTTATTATTTTAATTAAAATATATCAAATAACAAGAAATAATCAACCTCACCTAATGTAATCACGAAAGTTCTTTGAAAGTGATGATGTGAAAGACATCATGAATTATAATAACCTTATTACATGTTTTTAATAAAATTAATAAAGTTACTTATTATTTTATATTAAAATAATATTATATTATATTAACTACAAAATCTAACATTTCTTAATTTATGGATATAATAAGCAATGAATCTAAATAAAATAACAATCACATAAACTAATTAAAAAAATGAAATAAGAGATACTCAATTAGAAAATGTTAAAATTTTGATTACTCAATAAATTAAAAACAAATAATAGAGATACAATTAAAAATATTCAAATTTACAAAGAATTTAAAACTTAATTAAGCCTTAAAAATATTATATTCCAATTTTAAATTTATGAAAGGTTAAAGTTTTTCATTAAACGTATTTTATTAATTTCAAAACAAACAAAACTTTGAAACTATTATATTCCAATTTTGAAAAATAATAAAAAAATTATATTGAAATAGTTTTACTAATACAATACTCTTACACAATATTTCTATTCAACGTCGGTAATGCAGACATTTTACTAACATGTGTCAACACCCAATTTCGTCCGGACAAGTAAATTAATTCAGATTATAAAATAAATACAAAAATTAAAATAAAAGGGTTGATATCTAGTTTTGTTATATTATTATCATTTAAATAATAAAAAAAGAGAGACTTTGGTCCTATTATATTCAAT
>Ga0209700_108229_pt1 | contig 13633 bp, 16 predicted proteins | sample SiratroredBW_FD_187528 | JGI IMG/M metagenome (GOLD analysis project Ga0209700, IMG submission 187528) | Root nodule microbial communities of legume samples collected from California, USA - Siratro red BW (SPAdes) (version 2) | ecosystem: Host-associated > Plants > Roots > Nodule | place: USA... | reverse complement strand
ATTTTGCTTGTTTAATTAAAGGTACCGTCTTTTGACGGGCGTTGTGGGGTGCTTGTACCTTCCCCACACGTAACCGACTCCCGGACCTGAAATCTGGTTTTTGCGAACTTGCCTTATCTTGTTTTTTGGTTTTCCATAATTTTCCTTTAATAAATTATGGTGGCGACTCCTCTGTTTTGAAAATGAAAATTTTTTTTGTTCGCCGTCCCCGTCGTGACCCCGGTTGCGACAAGTCTTATAAGATCTTTGTGAGTAAAAATTAAATTAAGACATTATAAAGATATTTTAATGGTTTAAAGTTACGGGTGTGAGTTGTTAACTCACTTAAACTTGTTCAAAAATGGATTAGTCTAATATAGAGATAAAAATAAATAAATTTGTTCTTACAGGTACGTGAATTATCGTATTGATAAGTTATAAGTATAAATAATATTCAATTTTTTAAATTGGATAAGGGACTAGGATGGATATTTACATATTTGTGTCATCTCCGTTCTTTTTTAAATTCATAAAACAATCTTAGTTTAATTAGGTAACATAAAAAAACTTTTCTTCTTTTTACAATATTTTTATATTTCATCAGTTTTCAATAGTATTTTTTACATTGGTCTTCATGTGATATGAAATAAAAGTGATAAAGTCAAATTAACAAATGTTGAATATGAACTTGAAGATCAATACAAAATGTAATTCACTAAATTGGGAATGATTCAATACCCAAGCCATGAAATCACCACTTAAGCGATCACTTCATAAGCCACCAAGTTCTCTCTAAAACTTTAACTCTTTATCACTTGAGTGACCACTTATCATTTGAGTTATTGAGAATTATACAAAAAATAAAATTACTTTAGAAACTCTCTCGCTTAATTCTTAAGCCATAGCTAAAAGCAACCATGACAAAACTTGACTGATAGTGTTAAGATTGAAGATATAAGCAAAGCTTGAAGTTATTTGACTTGATGTTATCAACCACTTCAAATTTGATGATTGAAGTGATGAAGTATTGATCTTAAAATTGTAATCTTAAAATCAATAACTCTTAAATTAAGTTAGGTTTGACATGTATCAAACTGTTTTATTAAAAACTAGCATGAAATTTTTGAATTAGTTTTCCTCGTAACTATATTAACTAAAATGTATTATGAGAATATTATTATTACTATTATTATTATTAATAGCATTGTTATTAATATGATGAATATTTTTATTAGTAATAGTGATAATAATAACATTATTATTATTATTAATAAGATTAGTATTATTATTATTATTAATATTATTAATACGATTAGTATTATTATTATTAGTAATGTTATTATATTAATAATAATTTAATAATAATAATAAAAATAACAATAACAACCAGAATAATAATAATGTTTACAAAGATGATCTAGCATAATTGTTATAAGATACGAATAAGAGTAAGTTCTGTTGTGAACAAGTTGTTCTGTAAACAAAACTTCAAGGTCAAATTTTGACTCTCAATTATAGTCGTAAATGTCAACAATGATTTTGGTGTATTTAGAAAAGTCATGTAAATGAATGGCAACTTTCGTTAAGGGTAATCTCAAGTCTAATTTTCTAATGTTTGAACTGAAATTATCAAGACGTAACACAACTTTACTATAATTAAAGTTGAACTAAAAGTCGTAAACAAGAAACATGACTTCTGTGAATCTTAAAAAGAAGTCCTGTAAAGTAGCACAACTTTAATGGGTAGCACAACTTTAATGCAAATTGGACTTCAAGGACAACCAACTATAAAATTCGCTCTCTAAAATCATAAGTTTAAAGTTTAAGGTGCCCTTACACAACTTTTGTTTAATATTCACAACATTTAAGTCATGTCTCCCATGAACAACTTTTTTCTTAAGACCAGATACATTGAAGTTGTGTCATGTCCTAACTACTTCACTTTAAACAAAAAAAAAAAATTACTATTAATCAAAGTCACCATTCAGTCACGTCACTTTTCCAAATACTTGAAAGTCGTTATTAGCATTCACGAATTTAGTTAAGAGTCAAACCTAAGTCACGCCACTTTTCCAAATACTTGAAAGTTGTTATTAGCATTCACGACTTTAGTTAAGAGTCAAACCTAACCTTAAAGTCATGTTTGTAGAACACAACTTCTTCATAACAAAGTCATAATTAAATGTCATTGAATCAATGAGAATGACTTTTTTATAAGCGTAACTTTTTGAAAATGTGTTCAATTTTATAATTTCCAAATCAAATTTATATAAAGTTCAAAAATTTTCCCTCACCTTTCATATTGTTTAATTTTAATAATATTTTTTTAAATTTTAATAATATATTGGAATCTCATATATATTATGCAAAGTTCTTTTATTATCACTTTAACTTGAAAATGTTTTCCACTTAAAATTTGGAGTAAATGGCACACCAAACTATATAAAGAATTTGAATATTTACACAAGTTATGAATGTGAAAATAGCTATGGAAACTTTTCAAGAATCTAATAGCTAATTTCTTATGCATATGCACCATCTTCAAATCTAAAGCCTCCATGCCTTTTCCTTCCCACATCCATGCATTGGGCAATGTGCAACATACTGAGCTCTAGCCACTAATGGAAACTTCCCATGGAGAGACTGGAAATCTTTGCTTCATCATCTTTCTTGGGGTTTGGAAGCAGAATAACTGCGAGAATGGAACTGATGGCAGCTGCCACAACACCCAACACAAATGCTGGCAAGTTGCCACCACCAAACCAAGCATCCCATGGTCCACTAATTGTCGATACGATCATCTGTCCAAACCAAATATATAACTCTTAATTACAATGTGTTTGTCCAAGGAAGTTGTCTATGTCCTATCATAAACTTGTAATATACTTACGAAAGACTTTAATTAGATGTCAATATATTAAGTAAATGGATTCTAACCTGAGGAACCACAATTGCAACATTTAGAAGACCCAAAGATAAACCTGAAAGTTTTGAAGCAAACAAAAAGGTTACACATTTTGCTTTGTGCTTAAACTCCATTTTCAAATCATAACTATATATATATATATATATATATATATATATATTACCTTGCCCTGCTCCTGAGCTGCTGGAGTAGATAGATGGTAGAGCAAAGGGAACACTATATGTAACCTGATACACAGAGTAATACTTTACAACAAGATAAACAATTATTCTAATTGGTTCAAATTAAAAGTACTTTTCTGATTTTTTTTTGAAATCCTTCTAACTTGTAACCAAAGAAGTAGTGATGGAAGGAAAGCCTAATATATTGTTGCATGAATGGTGAGAAAAGATAGAAAGCTTATTGCAAGAGGAATACCAAGGACAGAGAAGAATGCTAGGGCTCCAGATTTTACTTCCATGGTGGGGTTTCCTATGAGAGCAGGGTTAAGGGCTCGTTGCTGCTCAACGACTTTTGTGATGAGCGTGATGAGTGCCATGCAAACTCCAAGAATAACATTAACAATTGCCCACAACTACTTTACTCCCCCAACCAAGCGACCAAACGGTTCTACACCCAAAGACATCACAACCAACACCACTGAATTCAACATGAGCCCTAAAAAACCTGCATGCACACCAGAATCATATGCCATCTGCCCAACATCACAACCATACACCTCACGACCCATCCAGTCAGTGTCGAACAACACGTAAGGGAACCATGCAACCCAGTTAATAGCAGTCACCAACATCAACATCCACATTGGTTTCTTCAGTTCCTTGAATGCAACACACAACTCTCCCCAGAAGCACGAAAAGTGCTTCTTCCCTGCCTCCTCAACCTGCTTCTCATTATGTGCTGGTATAAACTGAGGGTCGTTCACACAAGTGAGAACCATAATGCACAAAGCAAGAAGAAGAATGATGGAGAAGAAGAAACAACTCTTTAAGTTTGCGCAGAAGACATTGCATGCCTCGATTTCTGTGAAAGGAAAGATCTTATGGAGACCGTCATAGGATCCTGCGGCATAGCCAAGGACATTGCCAACAGCCATGAAAACGAGAAGAACGCGTTGGCGGTTCTTGTCTTTTTCTGGTCGCCAACAGCCATGTCACCAAGGAAGGACGACATGGACCCTGGAGCATATTGTTGGCAACATCTAAGATCTAGAAGCCGATGACGAAGATGGCAACGGCATGTGGACGGGTTTTCTGGGTGATGTCATCACCAGCTAGCTGTCCTATATCGGCAGCGTAGCCAATTAGGATAATTGAAAAGCGATCGTACCAGCCAGGATAAAGGGACGGCGACGACCAAAAGTAGACTGGCATCGGTCACTGCTATAGCCTACAATGGGTTGAACTAAAAGGCCAGAGATGGGGCCACAAAGCCATATGAAGGAGGCCCAGGCATGAGGAACTCCTAGGGTTTGTACATATGGTGTTAGAAGGGAGAGTTGCAGGGCCCATCTAAATTGGATACCGACGGCGATGGATAACACCGCCACCATTTTTCGGAGAGGACTAGGTTCATGTTCTGGTTGCTCTTCCATTATTAATATTGTTATTATGGAGGCCTAGTAGTCAAAGAGAGACGATTAATATGCTTGATGCTCTTTGACTATCCCTTCGTGCTAATCTCCAAAGGAGAAATTGTGCAAGTGTTCTTGTTTAGAAGTGACACATGGGGAGATTTATATAGGTATCATATGCATATCAATTTTCCCTTATTTTGGATAGTTTTCTTATTTTATCTAGAATAGTATTTAAGGTTGTGACAAACAATTTACAACGAACATCCAGAAAGAAAACAAAAACAAGTTAAAATATAACCGAGAAAAATACAGAAAATCAACTAACTAACCACCTATAGTATGGAACACACTCACGTGTGGATTAGATTAAAAGAAAACACTTACGTATGGATTAAATTAAAAGAAAGTAATTTTCCACATTCTAACTACATAATTAACTTACAAGTGTCTTCAATACAAGATATATACAATATAATATATCTAATTATCTTATTTTTTATTTGGACAACATAATAAAAAAAATGTGTATACTAGTAAACATAAAATGTTTACCGTAAATACTTAAAATGGCATATTAACGATGATGGTGTAACAATATAAAGTTTAAAATAAAATATCCCGTAGCAAACTTAACTAATGTTATTAGTATTTTAAACATTTTTACGGGTATACAAGATTAGTTTTATTTCGTGTTTTGAATTAATAGAAAAAAATATAACATGTTTAATAAATGAAATGTGCTCAAAAATGTATGTTTATTAAATGTATGTAATTTACAGGAAAAAAATATTTATTTTATAGGATTAAAATTTAAAATTAAATATTACTTTTGAATATATACATTTTTTAAAGAATATTTTCGTATGAAATTAATATATAATTGAAAAGGATTGATTAATCTATATTATGATGTAAGATTTGAAATGTCTGATAATATATATATATATATATATATATATATATATTGATTATGAGAAAGTATATACATTCTAAAATGTAGGAAATGAAATATTCTTCATCCTTGTATGATTTATTGGCTACTAATTGCATCTTTAATTTTTTTTATTTTCATTAATTCATTAATTATATAAAAAGTTTACAATAGATATTCATGATTTATGACTGCGTAACAATATAAAGTTCGAAACAAAATATCTCGACGCAAACTTAACTAATTTTAATATTTTTAAACATTTTTACGGGAATAGGATATTAGTTTTATTTCGTGTTTTAAAATTAATAGTAAAAGGTAACATGTTTAATCAACAAAATGAAATGCATTAATGTTTATAAAATGTATAGGTATAGGTTAAGTTGTGCAATATAGAGGAAATAATTTTTTTTATAATTAAAATTTATAAATTTTTTATAACTTTTTATTACTCTTATTATTATTATTATTAATGTTATTATTAATTTATTTTTATTCTTCTTCTTTTTTATTATTATTAATTTTATTATTATTATTATTATTATTATTATTATTATTATTATTATTATAATTGCTATTATTGACGATTAATTTATCGACGGAATAAATTTATCAGTAAATTGACAATAAATATATCGATGGATGTATATGAAAGAGAATAATCTCTTGTCTCATTTGATTATAATAATCAGTTTATATACAACAAAAACAAGAGTATAATTAGACTATAATCAAGTAAACTGATCAGACTATAATCAGACTATAATCTGATAACCTAATTGTAAAATAGTAAAGCTAATTTTACGGAAAAGCTAAATAAATGATTGTAGAGAGAGCAACATTATCCACCGTAAGTGATGGATGGTTTACATTCTTCCTATATAGCTATAAAATGAGTTTTTTCTAAACTCATAAGGAACAAGGTCATATAGTGAGTCATTTATTGTATTCCTTTTTCACAAAGAATATGAGTTTCCATTTCTTCATTTTTTTTATTTAAGATATGTTATACGTCTGGATCCTAACAGTGGTATTAGAGCTCAAGGTTGCTGATTAATTTTATTTTTTCGCTGCGACGTACCACGTGGCATATTAAAAAAACATGGCAACAAAGTATTAAATTCAAATATTTAGTGGAAGTAACTTTTCCTTATGGAAATTGAAAATAAAAGCAATTATGAGGAAAAACAATTGCGTGGCTTCAATTGAAGGTAGACCCACTCAAATTACAGATGAAAAATGGAAGGAAATGATGACTATGCAGTTGCAAACTTGCACTTGGCACTAGCTAATCCAGTCTTGTCAAGTGTAGTAGAGAAAAAGACAACAAAGGAAATTTGGGATGCTCTAACCAGATTATATGAGGCCAAGTCACTTCACAACAAGAGATTCTTGAAAAGGAGACTTTATACTCTTAGAATGAATGAATCCATATCAACAACGGATCACATTAACAATCTAAATATACTATTTTCTCAACTCTCATTGTTAGATTACAAAATAGCAAAAAATGAATGTGTAGAGCTTCTACTTCAAAGTCTACCTGATTCATATGATCAACTCATCATGAACCTAACTAATAATGTCTTGACTGATTATCTTTCCTTTGATGATATGGTTGTTGCGATTCTTGAAGAAGAATCTAGGCAAAAAAATAAGGAAGATAGATTGGAGAGCTCCAAGCAAGCAGAGGCGTTGTTGGTGATGAGAGGGAGATCAATGGATCAAGGTTCTAGTGGTAGTCAAGGTCAAAGTAGATTGAAGTCACGAGGAAGAAAGAACTTTAGATGCATAGAGGGCACTTCAAGAAAGATTGTCGGAACAAAAAGAGTATAAAGAAGGCTTCAGAAATATCACCTTCTCAAGGATGTGTTGTGAGTACCTCTGATGATGAAGAAATCCTGTATGGCGAAGCAAAAATTGGTTCCAAAGGTGGCAAACAACTCACTGATGTTTGGATTGTGGATTCAGGAGCAACTTGGCACATGACTCTGCATCGTGATTGGTTTTATACTTATGAACCTGTCTTGGAAGGATCTATGTTTATGGGAAATGATTATGCCTTAGAAATTGTTGGAGTGGGTACTATCAAAATAAAAATGTTTGATGGTTCTGTTTGCACACTTCAAGGGATAAGACATATGAAAGGCTTGAAAAAGAAATTGTTGTCTATTGGGCAACTGGATGACCTTGGTTGCAAGACCCATATTGAAGGTGCGATCTTAAAAGTTGTTAAAGGGGCTCTTGTGGTAATAAAAGCAGAAAAAATTGTGGCGAATCTATATATGCTTATAGGAGATACTTTGCAAGAAGTAGAGGCATTAATTACTTCAGCAAGCCAAGAAGAAATGACAGTGATGTGGCATCGCAAATTGGGCGACATGTCAGAATGCGACCTAAAGATTCTTGTGGAACGTAATCTTATTCCTGAGCTCAAATCAGTAAACTTACCATTTTGTGAGCATTGTGTAATTAGCAAACAACATAGATTGACATTCGGTAGATTGACTGCTCTGAGCAAGCACATATTAGAATTGATTCATTTTGATGTATGGGAATCACCAGAGATGTCCCTAGGAGGAGCAAAATATTTTGTATCATTTATTGATGAGTATTCTAGGAGGCTATGGGTGTACGAAATCAAGAAGAAGTCAAACGTGTTTTCGATATTCAAAGAATTCAAAGCAAGAATAGAACTTGAATCTGGAAAGAAGATAATGTGCTTAAGGATTGACAACTGAGGAGAATATATAGATGAAGATTTTCTCACATTTTTGCAAACAAGAGGGTATTCAAAGGCAATTCACAGTTGCATATACACCGCAACAAAATGGGGTAGCAGAGAGGATGAATAGAACACTCCTAGAAAGAACCAGAGGTATGCTAAAAACTATAGGATTAGCCAAATTTTTTTGGGGAGAAACACTAAAGGCTGACTCTTACTTTAAAGACACCAATTGAGATGTGGAATGGCAAGCCAACTAATTATTCTTCTCTTCATGTGTTTGGATGTCCTGTGTATATAATTTAGAACTCCCAGGAAAGGACAAAATTGGATCCAAGATCTAGGAAATTAATATTTTTGGGTTATGCTAACGGTGTTAAGTGGTATCGCCTATGGGATCCCACTGCCTACAAAGTAGTCATTAGTAGAGATGTTGTATTTGTAGAAAATGCTCTGTAAAGTGAAGAAAGAAATGAGAACACTACCAAGGAAACTAGTACAGTTTCGATAAATGAAAAATTTGGAGAAAATGATTCTTTTGAAGCAGAATTTGAGCACAAGGAGCAAGTACTAGATGAGTCAAATGAGATAGAAGTGCGATGATCATCGCGTCAGACAAGGCAACCATCATGACACTTAGACTATGTTATGGCAAGTCATGATGCATATTGTCTTCTAACAGAAGAAGGAGAACCAACAACTTTTCTAGAGGCTATGCAAAATCCAAATGCTTTTATGTGGATGACAACAATGAAAGAAGAAATTGATGCATTACATAGGAATTATACTTTGGAACTTGTTGCACTTCCAACAGGTCAAAAAGCCATTGGTAATAAATGGGTTTACAAGATCAAGCGAGATAGTAGTGATCAAGTGGAACAATATCGTGCAAGATTGGTTGTCAAGGGATATGCTCAGAAAGAAGGTGTTGATTTTCATGATATATTTTCTCCAGTGGTGAGATTAACTACTATTAGAGTAGTTCTAGCTATGTGTGTTGTATTTGATTTACATCTTGAACAACTAGATGTAAAGACTACTTTTCTTCATGGAAAACTTGAAGAAGAGATATATATGCTCCAACCAAAAGGTTTCGAAGAACAAGGAAAAGAAAACTTGGTTTGTAGGTTGACCAAATCTCTATACGGTCTAAAGCAGGCGCCAAGGTGTTGGTATATTCACAAGTACTATGTTGGTGTATAATTTCATTATCTTGTTGTATGTGGATGACATGTTAGTGGTAGGCCCCAACAAAGATCAAATCCAAGAATTGAAGGCTTAATTGGCTAGGGAGTTTGATATGAAGGACTTGGGACCAACAAACAAGATTTTAGGGATGTAAATTCATCGAGATAGTAAAGATGGGAAGATTTGGCTATCTCAAAAGAATTATTTGAGGAAGATCTTGCAGCTCTTCAACATGCAAGAATGTAAGCCAATTTCAACTCCACTTCCAATCAATTTTAAATTATCCTCAAGTATGTGCCCTAGTAGTGAAGCAGAGAGGATGTAAATGTCTCGAGTACCTTATGCATCAGCAGTGGGAAGCCTTATGTATGCCATGATTTGTACAAGACCAGATATTGGTCAAGCAGTTGCGGTGGTAAGTCAATTTATGGCAGATTCGGGTAAAGAGCATTGGAACGTTGTTAAGAGGATCCTAAGATACATCAAAGGGACCTCGAGTATTGCATTATGTTTTGGAGGATCAGAGCTCATTGTCAATGGATATGTTGATTCAAATTTTACAGGTGATCTTGACAAATGAAAATCTACTACAGGACATGTGTTCACACTTGCAAGAGGAGTTGTGAGCTGGTTATCTAAGTTACAGACTATAGTAGTTTTATCTACTACAAAAGCTGAATATATGGTAGCTACACAAGCGTGCAAGGAAGCCATTTGGATCCAACAGTTAATGGAGGAACTCGGACACAAACAACAGAAGATTGTTGTGTATTGTGACAGTCAGAGTGCCTTACATATTGCAAGGAATCCAGTTTTTCATTCTAGGACAAAACACATTGGTGTTCAATATCATTTTGTTCGGGAAGTCATAGAAGAAGGAAGTGTGGATATGCTGAAGATACACTAAAGATAACCTAGCAGATGTCATGACAAAGACAATCAATGCTAATAAGTTTGAATGGTGCAAATTCTCCTATGGCTTAATAGATACATGAGCAATTTAAAATCTTGAAATTTTGAAAATTTATCAAAATTATCTTTAAGTGAGAGATTGTAAAATAGTAAAGCTAATTTTATGGAAAAGCTAAATAAATGATGGTAGAGAGAGAAGCATTATCCACTGTAAGTGATGGATGGTTTACATTCTTCCTGTATAGCTATAAAATGAGTTTTTTCTAAACTCATAAGGAACAAGGTCATATAGTGAGTCATTTTATTGTATTCCTTTTTCAAAAGAATATGAGTTTCCATTTTCTTCATTTTTTTTTATTTTTAAGATATGTTATACGTTTGGATCCTAACACTAATTAGGCTATAATAAGGGAAACTAATTAGACTAATGAAAATATACATTTAATGACACAATCCTGCACATATATGTATCATATATATGCTAACACACTCCCACAGTCGAAGCGGGAGGTCGTCAAATGCTTAGACTGTCTCGAAAATCCTCAAATAACATCAATGAAAGACCTTTGATAAATATATCTACAATCTGATAATGTGATGGGACATGTAACACTCGAACCTGGCCACGAGCCACCTTTTCCTGTACAAAATGTATATCCATCTCAATATGCTTAGTGCATTGATGCTGAACAGGATTACTAGCAAGATATATAACATTATCGCAATACACCTTCTGAATAGGACAATGAAGCTCCAATAACAAGTTTTGCAACCAACATGACTCAGAAACCACATTGTCAACCCCTCGGTATTCTGCCTCTGCACTTGAACAGGATAAAGTAGTTTGACGTTTAGCGAACCAAGAGATCAAGTTATTATTCAAAAAACACAATAACCCGATGTTGAACATTGTGTTTAGGGACACCCACCCAAATCAACATCAATTTATGAAATAAGAGTAGACGTGGAAGATAAACAAAGGTGAAGACTAATGATATGCACAATCTTACACATATATTTATAATATATATGCTACTAATGATATACACAATCTTACACATATATTTATAATATATATGCTAATAATATATATGCTAATAGTACAGACGGATTTAATATGTCATCAATTTATTGATATATATTTTAATGGTCAAATTTTTATTTGGTAAATTCGTATTATGATGTAAGATTTGAAAAGTTATATATATATATATATATATACATATATTGTTTTTATTAGGACAACATAATGATAAAAATTTTGGACACTAAACATATAAGAAGTTTGCAATAATAAATAGCGATGATTTATGCTTCTGTAAGAATATAAAGTTCGAAACAGAGATATCCCGTAGCAAATTTAATTAATGTTAGTATTTTTAAACATTTTTACGGGAATACGATATTAGTTTATTTCGTGTTTTAAAATTAATAGTAAAAGGTAACATGTTTAATCAACAAAATCAAATGTGTTAAAAATGTTTGTTTATAAAATGTATAAATATAGGTTAAGTTGTGCAATTTAGAGGAAACAATATTTCTCTTATATAATTAAAATTTGAAATAAAATACTAGTTTTGAATGTATATAAACTTTTTATACAATAATTTTTATAAAAATTAAATAAAAATTGATGAATCTACATTATGATATAAGATTTGAAATGTCCCACATTTACATAACAATTAGAACTTTATGTTTCTAAAAGTATTCATACGTAAGAAAGTATATGTACATTCCAAAATGAAGGGAATGAAATATTCTCCCATTCTTTCGTTTGATTTATCCCTGATTTAACAAGTACTGATTGTATCCTTAATCTTTCCTTTTAATTTTATCAATTGCCAAACTATATTATTGCAAACATTGTTTTATATAATATATAGAGTGTCTAATATCTACTTTGGTCGCTCTAAGAGTGTGAAAGAATATTTATTTTTGATTTTTCAAATATCTCATCAACTTATCCAGAGTTGATAATCTGTTCACAAGTTAAAGATTTTGGTGCAGTCTTGCCCTTTAATACATTAAATGTCCTTTTTGCATTCAATATGAGTGATTAGATCAAAGTCTTATAAGAGTCTTATAACTATAATAACAGTCTTGCCCTTTAATATACATTAAATGTCCTTTTAGTATAATATTTATTTTTTATTGAAAATATATATTGAAAATATACAATTAAATAAAAATCTTATAAGACCTTTGTGAAGTAAAATTTAAATTAAGACCTTATAAAATAACCTGATGAAGATATTTTAATAGTTTAAAGTTACGAGTGTGAGTTGTTAACTCACTTAAAAGTTTTTCTAAAATAGATTAGTCTAGAGATAAAAATAAATAAATTCATCTTTACGCACATAGGTAGATTCTCGTATTGATAAGCTACAAATATAAATAATATTTAATTTTTTAAATTGTATAAAGAGTGAGGACGAATATATACATATTTATGTCATTGGCGCTCCTTTTTAAATTCATAAAATACCTTTAGTTTATTAGATAACATAAAAAACTTTTTTTTTTTTTTTCAGTTCTTAGTTTTGTTCATTTCATTTAAAAAACCTTTCATAATTTTTCGTTCTCCCTCTCAATTATTGACTCATTTAATATTCACTACTTTGATCTCTAAGATATTTTTCTTCTCACATAACGTGAATTAACATTTTTTTCTCTTTATGTGTGTCGCAACCCGGGATCACGACGGGGACGACGAGCAAAAATATATTTATTTTAATTTTCAAAACAGAGGAGTCGCCACCATAGTTTATTAGGAAAAACTATGGAAAACCAAAAACAAGATAAGGCAAGTTCGCAAAACCGGATTTAGAGTTCGGGAGTCGGTTACGTGTGGAGAAGGTGTTAGCACCCTCACAACGCCTGTCCTAAGACGGTACCTTTAATTAAATAAGTAATCTGAGTGTGATTTTTTAAAATATTTATTTTCCCAAGAAAGAGATTAAAATAAAACAAACAAAATATTTTTTTTTCGGTTTTAGGGAGCCCAACAAGGTTTGACCTTGCTCTTACGTATCTCTATCAGGGATGGAGAATCAGGGTTACGTAGTTCTTTGATGGTAAATTTGTTAGTTGTTTTGATTTGTATTTTTGAAAGTTTATGTTTGAAAATAGGGTAATTGAATGGTGTCAGTGCCAGGTTTAAAGCCTGGGCTTTTGAGATACAATGCCAGGTTGAAAGCCTGGGCTTTGAGGAGCAGTGCCAAGTTTAAAGCCTGGGCTTTGAGGAACGGTGCCAGGTTTAAAGCCTGGGCTTTGAGGAACGGTGCCAGGTTTAAAGCATGGGCTTTGAGGAACGGTGCCAGGTTTAAAGCCTGGGCTTTGAGGAACGGTGCCAGGTTTAAAGCCTGGGCTTTGAGGAACGGTGCCAGGTTTAAA
>Ga0209700_108225_pt1 | contig 13641 bp, 9 predicted proteins | sample SiratroredBW_FD_187528 | JGI IMG/M metagenome (GOLD analysis project Ga0209700, IMG submission 187528) | Root nodule microbial communities of legume samples collected from California, USA - Siratro red BW (SPAdes) (version 2) | ecosystem: Host-associated > Plants > Roots > Nodule | place: USA... | reverse complement strand
TGGCCAGAATCTGATCACTTAATTGTTTAGGCCTATTATCTCTTAGGACTGCAAATAAAGGGGTATCGATCCCTTGTCTGAACAATGGTTTTATTGCAATCTGGATAGACCCGATATGCAAATATTTGTAATCCTTTATATGTTCGGCAATAAGTTGCCGAGATATTAGAGGGATAGACTCTCGAGTCTGTTTTATGTCGATTTTTTTTTCAACTGTTTTAATGACATATTCTCCTTTGAACATATCAGTGATTTTAGTTTTGTAGAGGGAGGAAATTTCCAGTTTAGGGAGTTTCCATCTATTAAGTTGAGATTCAATTTTGGGAATTCTTAGTTCGTGGTGTATTATGTGACTGTTACTTTCTCCACTAGATTCCCCTAGCTCTTCTTCCTTTTCTTTTCCTTTAGATAACATTTTAATTAGCCTAGACATGACTTCACTGTTTTAGGTCTTGGACTGGGACCACCTAGGGACTTACTACCCAGAACACCCTTACTCCGCCCTTTCCGGCTGACTAACGTTCCTCACTAAAGACAATTTTATCATGTTTTTAACTAATTAAAGTGTTATATAAAAAATTGGAGCATGAAGAATTACAACAGAATATAGTACAGAAAGTAACTGAACACATAAAACGCCCCTAGCCAAGCGTCCCCTTGATATATCAACTGGTATCAGAGCCATCAGTGCGGCATATATATATATATATATATATATATATATATATATATATATATATATATATATGACACTTGTGTAGTATTAGAAAATTATTTTCGATTACTCAATTGAATTCAATAAAAAATTGAAAATTTCAATTATTGGTGATACATACAAATTTGTAATAATAGAATTTTAAAAAAGTAGTAATAAAATTAATTTTAAAAGATGTAAAAGAATTTATAAATTTCATAAAATTAAGAAAAAAAGCACTATATCGTTAAATTAAAAAATTACATTACAATAACAAAAAGTATAATGATAATTAATGAAATGCATAAAAATATCAATTGAAATATTTGTAAAAGTCTATGTTTCCACTTCGTCAATTCAGGTGTGTATATTTATCTAAAAATTATCAAATTTAGTTTGCATATCCAACTGAAATTATTATATTTGGTATACATATTTATTTCGAAATTATCTAATATAGAAATTATCCAATCTAATGTGTGTGGTATCCTTATTTAATATATATTTATATAATGATAACGTAAAATAAAGAATTTTAGGTTGTTGATTTCTATCTCTGTTACATATATGCCAATATCCTCTTCACCGAATCACTTAGGTCAGCATAAAAATCACTTCTTTGTGGGTTTTAGGTTGTTAGGAGGTTCCATCTCTGCTACATGTATGCTAATGTCCTTCTCACTGAACGACTTAGGTCAACATAAAAATCACTTCTTTGTTGGTTTTAGCTGGCTGAGTTCCATCTCTGATCAATATATGCCAATGTCCTTCTCATTGAACTACTTAGGTCAGTATAAAAATTACTTCTTTATGGGTTTCAATCCTTGTTGGTTTCCATCTTTGAGACATGTATGTATGTTAATGTCCTCCTCACTGAACCACATAGCTCAGTAGAGAAAAATCACTTCTTGGTAAGTTTCAATCTTTGTTGGTTTTCTCGTTTGTATATGTGCTACATGTATGTATGCCAAAGTTCTCATCCTTGAACCACTATGGTGAACATGAAAAACCTCTTCTCAATCTGTTTTAGGTTGCTAGTTTTTATATCTACTACATGTATGTATGCCAAAGTCTGAAAATGTATTTGGCTGAGTTCAATAGGGGGTGTGAATTGAACTTTATAAGATTTTTGACTTTTAAAACATTGAAACCATTTGTCGTAAATAGAAAAATTTTAATGAATCTCAATGATCAAAGATATGAATTGCAGAGGAAAAACAAATCAATTTCAGCATGGATAAATCAATTTATTTTTCTGGCAGAGTGAATAACAATCAATATTGTGCACGAGCAAGATCTATACAGCAGCAGAAATCAAATCACAGCAATGTAACAAGGCAGGAATAGTATAGGAGCAATCAAGATACAATTTAGTATTCAATCAAAGATACACTACATCAATTTGATAGGAAAATTTCAAGTCAATCAAGGCCAACTTGTGTATGTGAGAAAACACAAACTGCAATGGACAATTTAAAGCTTTAACAAAAATAAGATTAAAGAACCAATGTAGCAAAAACTATATGATACTAAACTTGTTCTGAAAAATCAATTTAAGATATCAATTTAAAAAACTAGATCAGAACTTATGCAAATACTCAGAGTATCAAACTAATGAAAATAAAACCTTAAACCAGATTTAATAGAGCAGATGTAGTACACAACAACAGAGAAGGAATTAATTGATGTGCTTCCTGGTAAGTGTAAAATACAGACCAAGAAAACCTCAATGGCAAAACACAAAACAATTTATTGAAGCTATGCAGTGAAAGATTTGAAGAAATCCAAATAGAGCAGTTTAATATCTAGAACATAATGCTATATTCAGACAGTAAACAAAAAGATTTTGCTATGTGAATTTAGAAAAACAATACAAAGCAGCAGTAATACACCTACTCAGTTCACAGATCTTGACCAATATTTATATGCAAGCAAGAAGCAGAACTAACACAACAAATAAGGAAGGTAGAATTAAAAACCTGTAAACTATGTAAAAGAATTTCAAAATCAGATTTGATTAGGTATAGTATTAAGGACAATTATGCAGCAACCACTCTTGAGCTAACCAAGATAATACAACTACACAATCACAGTTATGATATGGAATTTAAAACAACACAAATTTTGCAGAATGCATCACAAAACAGTATGCAATTAAAACCTGCTATATAACCATAAAAACGTAATGCTTTAAGTGATGCAGAATGAGAAAAGAATCAAATGAGCGAGTAGAGTTTCAGTGACAAATGCAGATCAGATCAAGAATATAGAGAAGGGTCAAGAAAGAGAGACACAAGCAATTTATACTGGTTCACCCTTCCTCAAGGGCTATGTCCAGTCTTCTTTGCCCCACTAGCAAAGAAAATTTCACTAAAACATTCAATTGTACAATTACAATCAATTATACAGTTCTCACACCCCGCAAGAACCAAGAACACCCCTGAATTATTGAAACCACACCCCGTAGCCCTAATTAATTCAGCAACAATACATGACTAAACCCTATAGCCCACACTCAATACAATTGTTCAAGAATTATACAAAATTACAATGAAACAACACAAATCTTGAATCAAACAGGTTCAAGAAAGGTTGAGAATCTTCCTGATTGGCGCAACATGAGAGGCTTGTACACAGTCTTAAAGAAACCCAATAGCACAGTACTTTGATCAGGATTGATTCTTCAAGAAAAGTCCCTTTCAATTGTTCAAGAAATCCCTAGGTTTCACAAATTGTTTTTCTCACAGAAATTCCCAATTGATTCTCTATATTGTCTCTTTGTTATTCGCGTGAGAAAACCCTCTTTTTGTTTAAGTGAAAAACCCAAAACAGTTTTGATAAAATAGGTACGCAGTTCTGTCCAGTGCGTGAATAAATTGGTTTCACTCAACCTGAAATCAGTTTATTTTCGTCGAGTGTTGTATTTTCAAAAACTGTTTTTACCAAAAGCTTAGCTTATGCTTTTGGTTTGTTTTAATCAAATTAGACTATGTGCTAGTGAATTTCTCCTCAGCTGTGCATAGATTCTCTTTCACCACCAATCACCCTCACTCACTCACTGAAGACAAAGCCTAAGATATATTTCTAATTGCTTGCTTGCTTTGGCTTGCTTGGCTTCATCAAATACATAGTCTTGTGAGAATATTAACAAAGTCCTCATCCTTGAACCACTTAGGTCAACACATAAAACCTCTTCTTAGAGGGTTTCACACTTTGCTGGTTTTCATATCTGCTACCTGTTTGTGTGCCAGAGTCCTCCTCAATGAACCACTTAGGTCAACACATAAAATCTCCTCTTAGTGGGTTTCACACTTTGGTGGTTTCCATATCTGCTACCTTACGTATGCTAAAGTTCTCCTGAATGAACCACTTAGGTCAAAACCTAAAACGTCCTCTTGGTGGGTTTCACACCTTGTTTGTTTCCATGTCTGAGACATGTATGCGAAAGTCCTCCTCCTTCAATCACTTGATGGGCTTCACACCTTATTGGTTTCATCTCTTCTATATATATGTATGTCAATGTCCTCCTTACTAAACCACTTAGGTCACAACATAAAACCTCTTCTAGTGGGTTTTACACCGTGCTACCTCTTCTTGGTGGGTATGAAACCTTGCTGGTTTCCATATGTGCTACATGTATGCCAATGTCCTCCTCACTGAACCACTTAGGTCAACACATAAAACCTCCTCTTGGTGGGTTTCACACCTTACTAGTTTCCATATCTGCTACCTGTATGCCAAAGTCATCCTCAATGATCCACTTCGGTCAACACATAAATCATCGTCTAGTGGGTTCCACACCTTGCTGGTTTCCATCTTTGAGACATGTATGCAAAAGTCCTCGTCCTTCAACCACTTAGGTCATCACAGAAAACCTCTTCTGGGTAGGTGTCACACTTGTTAGTTTCCATCTTTGATACATGTATGCGAAAGTCCTTCTCACTAAACCATTTAGGTCAACACAGAAAAACTCTTCTGCATGGGTTTCACACCCTTCTAGTTTTTATCTCTTCTACATGTATGTCAAAGTCTTCCTCACTGAAGCACATAGATGTATGTGAAAATCCTGCTCACAGGGACCTTTAAGACCCAATTACAAGTATTTTGTTTTCTTAATTCTATTGTACATATGTGACTAATGAGATTATTTTCTTTAGGAGTGTCGCAACCGGAATTACGACGGGGACCGCGATCCGAAAATAATTAAAATAAATATTATTTGAAAATTTAGAAAAAGGAGTCGCCACAATAGTTTATTAGGAAAACTATGGAAAAAACCGAAAATGGGATAAGACAGGTCTGTGAAAATCAGATTTTGGATTCGGAAGTCGGTTACGTGTGGGGAAGGTATTAGCACCCCACAACGTCCATCCTAAGACGATACCTTTAATTAAATAAATAAAACGAGTGTGATTTTCAAAATGTTTATTTTTCAAAAAGAGACAAAATGCAGATAAAACAAGAAAAAATATTTTTTTATTTTTTAGGACCCGACAAGGTTTGACCCTGCTCCTACGTATTTCCATCGAGGATGGAAAATAAGGGTTATGTAGTTCTTTGTTAAAAATTGTTTTAGATGTTGATATTTTTTACTTTTAAAATTTTGTGCATTTTTTTTATTTTTAGAAATATTTTATATATTTCTTTAAATTTTTTTAAAAATTAAACTTTATTTTAGATATCGCTTGATGCGTATGACCCTTTAATATCCCAAACAAAGTTTAAACTTTTCAAATTAAATTTCACATAACGCAAATGGTCATTTGGAAATTTTATCGAATTTATTTCAAAAAATATATAAAGAAAGGATTTAAATATATTTTGGATATATTTTTCTGAAATATTTTATATTTTTTTTATTTTGAAAACTTTAAATTTTTTATTATATGATTATATAATAGTTTTTAGAATTTTTTAGAAACTTTTTTTTTTAAGAGAACAATTTAATTGAATAAAAAAAACTTTATTCTTATGAAAGAAAAAGAAATAGAATAAAAATAAAAGCACTAGAAGAAAAAAAAGGTTAAAAAAAGAAAAGAAAGGATGTAGCATATGTCACACGCATGACACCCTCTCATCCGCTCTCGGTTTCAACTACTGCCAAACCCTTTTATTGACGCTACCTTCCATTTTTTTTAATCCCATTCACAAACACGTTAGCACTGATGGTGCCCTTTTTTCCTTATTTTATTTGGAGCAAAACAATTGTGCCGAGGCCCAAAACCCATGTTTCAATCTTTCATTCTTCCAACTTCATATTCAAACCTAACTTCACCTTCATTTAGGTCAAAGAAAGAGAAAAAAGAATTATTTTATTATTTATTAAGAGAAGAAAAAAGAAAATAAAACAACATTAAACCTAAACAAATTCACTTAAGCCCCTTTTCTCTTTATTACGTCTCCTGCACCTTTTTATTTTTTTCTTCACTTTTTCCTTCAAATCAAATCTCACTTTTTAAATTATTTTTTTATACCGAAAAGCCACATTCTTTCACTTTCCATACCTTATTACTCTTCTTTCTCGTTTTTGGTGCCAATCAAAACAAATAGGCCAAGCCTAGGTTACTCCACACCCGTTCCCTGTTCACTTTTATGGCAATGTATTGAATTTCACTTTGCCTTCCCAATTCATTCTACCTTCCCCCATTTAATTTCAACCCCTGGCAGACCCAATTTGAAAGTTGGACCAAGCCCAAATATCTCACTATTACTCCTTCAGAACCCACTTGTCCTAAGTAGAATTAAGATTGAACGAAATAAAGTGTACCACTGCTAGACAGAACCTCTCATCCAACGCCGCCGCGGTTCTATTACCTTCTACCATTCATCTTTATTTTTTACTAAGCTGAAATATAAACAGGCCAAACCCAACACCTCGCCCCATTCACACTTACTCACAAACATTTTACCCTAAATGGATTAAAGTTGAGAGGAAAAGGGGAGAGCAACAGTGTCACGTTGCGCAATGTGATGGCGTAGCGGAGGGTAATTGGTAGTGAGGGCAGCAGTACGAGATAGGATTGAAACGGCGATAAGGCTTGGTGGGCTAGCCTTCTCTGACGACTATCACTCTGGCGGTGACGGCGATAGCGTGGCGGCGACGTTTGAGGTGAAGAGCGGCTGTTTTGGTGTTGTTTCAGTGGCGTGAAGGGGTAAGTAAGACTAAGCGAACGAAAGCGGTGCAAGGGAGGGGTCACCGCCGCCGACGGCATGGCTCCGCGAGACGTGGTGGGTGGCTTGCGGCTTGACTACAGGTTTAAGCTTCTAATGGTTTTGAATCATTGTGTGAGATGGAGAAAGAGATGTAGGTGGTGACGACGTCATTGACGGGTTGTGACCTTCAACTAAGACCGAGGTTCTTGGATTCAAGACGGAGCATAGAGAAAGATTGAAAGAAAATAAACTTGTTGAAACGTCTTATTCTTCTTAGTTTCCATTTTACTCGTAAGTTAAAGCTTGTTCACGTTCTTATTTGGTTTGGTTCAACAATAGATTTGCTTGGTTCTGGTAAGATTACGATCAAATGAACATGTATTGTACAAAGCAAAATGGCAACGCATATATACAAGACAAAAAAAGTCTAATGAAGATGCAACAGGAAGATTAAAAGAAAGTTAGTCATGATCACTTCGTTCTTCACCTTAAGCACAAACACGAACTTGCATTTCTTCCCTTTTGAATGTCTCTGTTTTTTGTTTCAAACAGCAGTCGAGAGCCAGATATCTCATACAGTTTTGAGAGGAAGGAAGGGAGGAATGGATCCGTTTCCCGCAATGTCATGTGTGAAAGTCTTTTAAAGAGCGATGTTGCGTGTGAAAGCATACACGTTATTGGAGGTTTGACTCAACCTGGGTTTGCAGGGATAAAGCATCCTCTTAGAGGAATGTTAGCTGTATCGGGGAGTGTGGCAGGAGGAGCTGAGCAATTTCTTGTTAGGAAGAGGGAATGCTTCTGTAGAGGAAAACAACACGCACAATGGGGCATTGAGCAGTACAAAGTGGAGCGGCGCATTGGGAGGAGGAGCCTAACGTGTCAGCCATATTTTTTATCTATTTTATCATTTTTTATTATTATTTTAAAATGCAATAAAAATTTTAAATTAAAATAAATAGACAAAAAAAATTTGTTGTTTTTGTTTTTTTAATAAAAAAGAGATAAAATCTAAATTATAATAATAATTATTATTATTATTATAAAATTGCAAATTATATTTTTGTATTTTTCTAAAAACAAGAGAAAAATAATAAATCTAGACTAATAATGAAATTTAAATCAAAAGATCATATATTTTTTATTTTTTACCTGGACGAAAATGGGTGTTGACAAAGAGCAATTTCTTTTGTATAAAGATATGGCTGCAAAAGTATCTGCCGGAGTTGAAGATGGACAATCAAAAGTAAGTCATTTATTAAATTAGATTTGGTATTTAAATGTGTAGGTCTTGAAAAAATAGTCAGTTGTTTGCTCTTTTCTATTTGCAACTTAGAGTGAGGCACATAGTCCAAACTAATGCCATTATCCAAATTAATCATCAAATAGTTGTTGCATTTGGAAGAGTCACTTCGAATCTTCCAGTGTTGTTAGGGAATTAATTAGTAGGTGGTCCAGTTCAAACCAAAGTTTCTAGGTTAGGGAATATTTAGTCTCATGGTTTTTGATATATGTATATTCTTGGGGTTGGGGGTAGTAGGGGAGGAGGTTAACCTTGAAGACGGTGTTCCAGGTTTGGTTAACTAGTTGTTTGACGACAATGATATCACTGTAAATATGATTGTAACCAAACTTAGTGACAGTACACTGGATAGGGAAGAAAACGTTGATGACTATTTGGACTGGACATCTTACTTGCATTTGCTACTTTTTTATTTTCCTCGCTCTTCTAGTTATACAATTCCATTTATTTTTTTAGATAAGTTATAGAATTTAAATATGTACAATTGGAGAACAATTATTTATAGTTTGCTAGTTAAGAGTTTAAACCGTGCTTCTCAACTATACAATCACCAGAATAACACTGTTGCCATGGAAGTGTCTGATGTTGTTGTACTGCAAGTTAGTATAATTGTTTTCATAAACTATATTATTGTTCTGTACGTTCATTTGACAAAGCACATGTTTGTTTGCAACATTTGTGGGCGGTACAACATGTGGGAATGAGTTCTAGTTCTTCCTTTCCACGGATGATTGAATGACCTTCTATTATTATGAGGTCTTCAAATATCCAATCTGCATTCTTAACAAATCAGGTATTGTTTACGGTTTCTTCATTTTGTATGTTATTGGTAAATTATGTTATTATTGTCAACAATGATATAAAACTTTTATAGGTTGTTTGGGATTGGGCACTCAACGATGAGGAAAAGCAAATTAACATCGTGAGTGAAGCCCTAAAGTCTTCTGTAGCCTCACTCTTACCTCCTAAGGGCATGGATGGTGGGCATGCATTTTGTCCCATCATTAGGAAGAAATTTTATCCCGTTAACTTCTGGATGGCTCAAAGAAACTTGAGGCAAATGATCAGCACATTGTTGTCCTTGAAGAGCGAATTCGAGAGATACAAGAGCAACTACTGAGTGCAAACTGTGAAGGGTTTGTGGGACCATCATCAACGAGTTGACCACATACATCCACATAGCGAACCATTTTGATAAGGCTGTCATGATAACTGTAAAGACCTTTATATTGACCTTATTGGACGAAAAAAGAATGAAAATCTTAAAAAAAAAAAACACTTTCAATTGTATTCATTTACATACAAACTTAACTTTAAGAGTTCAATTTCCAAATTTAAAAAGGGTGTGAAAATTTCTCTCCAGTTAACCACTTACAAGCACACAGCCAACCACTTTGTTGTGGGTGTCATACATTTACTGGAAGGACTCTCCATATTGACCTCATTGGACGACAAAAGGAAGGAAAATATTTAAAAAAACACTTTCAACTATATTCATTCACAAACAGACTCAACTTGAAGAGGTAAATTTGCACTTTTAGTTATGGACTTCAATTTCCAGATTTAATAAGGGTCTCCAAAATTCCTCTCCACTGAACAACTTATAAACATATTGTCAACCACTTGGATGTGGGTGTCATACAATAACTACAAGGACCTTTATATTGACTTAATTGGACAATAAAAGGAAATAAAATATTCAAAAAAAACTTTCAACTATATTCATTCATATACAAACTCAATGTTAAGAGTTCAATCTCCATATTTAATATAAGGATCTTAAAAATTTGTCTCCACTAAACCACTTACAAACACATTGTCAACCACTTGGACGTGGGTATCATACAATAATTGCAAGAACCTTTATATTGACCCAATTTGACGATAAAATGAAGGAAAATATTAAAAAAAAAAAACCCTTTCCAATGTATTCATTCACAAACAGATTCGACGTGAACAAGTTAATTTCCACTTTTAATAAGTGTCTTGAAAATTTTGCCTCATTTAACCACTTACGAACACATGGTCAACCACTTCGTTGTTGGTATCATACATTTAATGCTAGGACCTCCATATTAACCTAATTGGGCGAAAAAATAAAATAAAATGTTTGAAAAACACTTTCAACTGTATTCATTCACAAACAGACTGAACTTGAAGAGGTGAATTTGCACTTTTAATTGTGGGCTTAAAAATTCCTCCATAGTGAACCACTTTTGAACACATAGTAAACCACTTCATTGTTGCTATCATATATTTACTGCAAGGACTTCCATACTCATTTAATTGGACGACAAAAGGAAGGAAAAATTTCAAAAAATACTTTGAATTGTCTTCATTTTCAAACAAACTCAACTTGAAGATTTAAATTTCCAGTTTTAATAAGTGTCTTTAAAACGCTGCCTCAGTGAACCACTTACAAACACATAGTAAACCACTTGGATGTGGGTGTCGTACATTTATTAGAAGGACTTGCCATGTTAACCTCATTGGACAACAAAAGAAAGGAAATTCTTCACAAAAAAAACTTTTAATTGTACTCATTCACAAACATACTCAACTTGAAGAGGTAAATTTTCATTTTAAACAAGTGTCTTCAAAACTTCATCATATTGAACCACTTACATACACATAGTCAACCACTACGATGTAGGTGTCATACATTTACTTGTATAACGTGCAAATATTGCATTTAGTTAATATCATATCTAATTTCATATTCATTAATATTCTTTCTAATAATTTCTTCCTTTATTATTAGTTCTAGATTCTACATAGAAACTAAATTAGTAAATTTCATAGGTGAGTTTTTAGTCATTAATAATTTTTTAAAATAACAATGTGTTTATCTTTCACTTTTAATTAAGCAAAATTAAAATATGGTTTAACTTAAAAATAAATGTAAATAAGCTCATCATTTCTATTCTTCTCCTAGATATTTCCTAGAATATAAAAAGTCTATAATCTTTCCTAATGCTAGATGAATTCATAGAGATTAGCCTTAATAATGGGATCAATATAATAAATAATTTATTAGAATAGAAGGCTACTTTCATAATATATTATAATAGAAGGCCACTTCCATAATATTATGCTAGACGATCTCATAATGTATGATCATACTATTAGATCATGTCATTTGTATATACACTGAGTATTATAAATTTTGGAATGTTACAATGTGCATATCAATCATCAAATTATTTAATATTTGTTGTAAGTCATGAATACTAGTCATCATTTGCAAAAACATTTGAGAATCATGGGGACTGGAGGGACCGGTGCTTGTGGTACAGGTTTTTAAGCATGTTCGTTAGCTTGTGGTGGCTCTTCATCTTCTTCATCCACCGTAACATGTTGCCACATCCTATTTAGTTGAAAGATATTCAATTTATGCAATTTTTTTCTCGAAAAAGTGTGACCACCGCAGGTGCACACATGTCTCACATGATATGTCGATGCTAAAGATATGGAAGATGCGTGAAATGAGCATGACATACAGAAGAGCTACATTATTATCCATGCATAAAAATGTCTTTTTTTAACAATTGAGCAAAATTTATTGATTGCGATCAATATGTGGACATAGGCATAATGTAGTAGTATGTCTTAAATAGTCAAATTGCCTATGTTCTTCAGACCTTGATGATGAAACTATGGTCTAAGCATTGAATTCAATGTCAATTCACGGTTGTAGTTGAGGTGCTCCGGGATGTTTGGGTATAACAGTTGTAGTTCTTGGTACTTGAGGTTTGCCAAAGACATCCAATTAGAATGTGTATTTTTGATCTCACTATTATTAACCATATTGTGGAGGTTACCTTCTTTCATGATTTTCAAGTTGGAATAGAATACCTATGAGGTCTTCGTACTAGGCATCTTTCAACGTGACAAAATGTTGCAAACCTTGAAATAGAAGATGATTTTGAAATGTAAGGCCTTGTTGTGCAAACTAGGGCAAATTCATCACCTTAATTAGGTGGCTGAATTTTCCTGTGTAAAATTGTGTCAAATACTAAAGCATCTGGTCTTGTTTGTTGAAAAAGTGTTTAGTTGAACAAGTGCTCAACCCTACCAAACTAAGAACTAGGAATTGCATCATCACTTGTTAAGGCTTTTCCTCCACGCTGCCTGACACCTCTGTCTCTTTTACTCGAAGAAGATGAAGACATTGATGTACAAGTAAAGACATGTGAAAACATTGGTAAAGAACGATTAAGTAATATGACATAAGTACATATCAAACAAAGGGAGTAACAATATAAATAATTATGCAATATAAATGTTACACTTATGAATATACCAGATTGAAAACTTATGAAAATTTTAGAAGTAAGAGTTTCTCTCCCAAGTTCTTCATTGGACCTACAAACATATCAAGGGCTAATCAACATTGTGGTGTTTCTTCATATTTTATGGTCTTTGTTGTGTTCTACAACGCAAGGGTTCTGAGTAGATCATTCTAAATCTGAATACTTAAGAATCTTAGAAAGTTCAAATACTCTTTGTTGTGGGTTATGAGGTTTAAACCAAACCAGATTCACATTGGTAATCAGAGTTTCGTTTCTAATAGTCAGATTATATTTTTTAATTTTTTTACTAGTTATCCTGTTCTGAAATTTGTGTATCCATTTGTTCATTTCATTTCCTAATAATCAAGTTCCTATAATAGGTTATAAGGAATCTCTACCAAAAATGCAAGCATGCAATTTTTCCTTCTTTGCCACACAATCTTCATACACGTGCAAAAAAAGGCAAAAGCATATTTTTATTTTTACCATAATGACTTTTCTCTCCTTGCTTCCTACACCATATCATTTTTTAACCTGCATCCCATCCCTCAAGGAAATGACTAAAATATGACTAAAGTGCTGAACCTTTGCAATTTTGAGTCAGTACATTGAGTACGAAAATATATTTATAAAATATCACTAAAAGAAAGTTATTATATATGATTTTTTATTTTATAATTATAAATTTGTCATCTTGTACATAAAAAATATTAGTGATAAAAATATATCAATATATTATTAGTAAAATTATTTTGAGTAAAAGCTAGTGTGCCGATAATCACGTTGCTTCCGTATTGAAGTTGCTCTAATTACCCTGAACCTGTCATTATAATGCAAGAATTTTGTTATTACACGAATTGCATTCTCAAGCAATGTATAGGCCATATCGATCATTTGTGCCGGGATATTACATTGTGCACTGTTTTGATTTTCACCTTCCCGGCAGATCCTTTTCAGATTTTCCCCAACCCACAATAAACCACACTACCCCTTTTCTGAATTTGTTTTTTTTCTGGCAATAGGCAAACAAGATGAGGCCTACCAGTATCATCAAAAGCTTTAGGAACATTGACAGGTAAAACATACTATGACTATGGTTTAGACATAAAGTATACACTGCATTAGCAAATTAACCGCATTATACAGGAAGTGCCTCTGGTAAGGACTCGGGGGCTCCACTGCTACCATTGAGCACAATCACG
>Ga0209700_108224_pt1 | contig 13644 bp, 8 predicted proteins | sample SiratroredBW_FD_187528 | JGI IMG/M metagenome (GOLD analysis project Ga0209700, IMG submission 187528) | Root nodule microbial communities of legume samples collected from California, USA - Siratro red BW (SPAdes) (version 2) | ecosystem: Host-associated > Plants > Roots > Nodule | place: USA... | reverse complement strand
AACTATAAATAATTTTATTCCTATATTTATTATTAATATTTTTAACTTTTTATCAACAATTTTATAACATAAAATAATTTTTTAAAAATCATTTTAAATATTTTTATTTTTTTATTATATTATTAAAAATCTTTACAAATTCCTTTTAAATAACTTTTAAGATTAAAAAAATTAATAATAAACAAATAATTACAAAAGTAATTAAGAAAATAAAATTTATATTTTACAATTACTTGCATAGCCAACTTAATATTTATTTAATTTAAATATTTTTTTTCTTATTCATTTTATTTCAAAAAAATTATTATAATATTTATTTTATTATTCATTGGTCTAAAATTTAAATTATATGTTTTACTATTCTTCACTATTAGTATTGTCTTTTATAGAAAAATTACAAACAAATAAACTAGCAAAATTATGCCAGAATTCAGTAGGTATAAAATCTCTAGAAAAAAGTTTAGTTTTTTTTAACAAAAAAAATTAATGGAAAGAATTTGAAAGGTGTTTCAACCCAATTAAAAGAAAATAAAAAAAAAATATAACAAACCTTCCAAAGACCAACAGCTACGTAACAAAGAGACCAACAAAGAGCTGCAATACTGCACTACTACATTCTATGTAATAAAGAGACCAACAAAGAGCTACGCACTACTAAATGCAAGGAAAAGGTACACCAACAAAAGTAAGGCAAATTACCATTACATATAAGTCTGGTTTTATTGTTGAATATCAACTTTATGCAAAGTCATAAATTATCAATACTATTTTCTTCAAATAAAGTTACGACAATACAAAATGACTTAAAAAAATTACACCATTTTGTGAACAACTCACTTTCTTGATTTATTTGTCAAATCCAAATCACATGTAGCAATATTTTTAAGAGATCGGTTAACTATAACAACAACAGTGTCTTTGATCATTATTTGTAAATCCTATCTTATTTCTCGGTTGTCTAGATTAATCAAAATGTCCGTTAATCAATCCGATCTGTTTCATGTACTTGTAATTCCGAAAGGAATCCTACATGCATTCTGACATTCAAATAAAAAAAAATCTGAGTAATGCAGGATTTAGTAAGATAGAATAATAAAACCTCATGTGTTGGGAATACCTTTTCTTTTATAACATTTGACTAGGCCTTTTAATAATTGAGCTAGAGACCAATGGACCTTCTAACTATTGAACTAGAGGTCCAACTTACCAGTGAAACGTTTCAACATTATAAAAAAAACGCAAAACTAAAAATCATAAAAATAAATAAAATGAGATCATTTTCAACTTACATTCATCTTTACCGTAAAAACATCAAAATGTCTTTGTCTTCGAATTTAGTAACTATGAAGCATATGTTGGTAGTGGAGAAAAACATAAAAATTTGGTAGGTAAAAGAGAAGAAGATAGAAGTTGGTAGAGAAGAAGAAGGAGATAATGATGGTCGAGGTGACAAATAAAAGGTAAAATAATAAAAGAAAAAAAAATAATGGTGTTAGTACAAAGAGACGGCTGATATGCTCTTAAGATTTCTTTATATAGGGGACGTATTGACGTGAGAAACACTAATTAAACTTACTTAGTTTTAATATTTTTCTAAAGATTAATAAATACTTTAAACTTTGTATAAAAAAATTAAAGATAAGATCTTTTTTACTAAAAATTATAAAATAAACAACTTTATGTTAAAATATAATTTAAATATAAAAATCTCCACATAATAATTTTTATTTATAAATAAATAGAAAACACAGTATGCTGATGTCAAATTAATAATATTACTAATATTAAAAGGTTTTAATCAGATTTATAATATAAATATAGAATTCATTTTATATTTAAATTATATATAATATACTATATATATTCTTCTGATAAATTTTTTTGAAACATAAAAAAAAAGCATTCTTTAGTCCTTAAGATTTTAAATCTTTCTAAGCTAACTTTTAAATTTTATATCTTTAACACTAACTTGAATACACTTACCAAATTAATTACTTTCAAATTGAAAGATGTAATATCTTTTCACTTGCTATTCTCTTTTATTATTTTAATACCAATAAAACTATTATAGTTACAAACCATTTTTTTAATCTTTTACATTTGTGTTACTTTTCATATTTTCATTATTAATAAATTATGCAACAATATTTAACTTAAAAAATAATTACTTAATAAAGATTAATGGAATCGAGATCATTCACCTTGTTGACAATGGAAGAGACTAGTTTTCCTTAAAAAAAATAAAACTGATGGTTATAACTCAATAATAAAGAAAAAGAACATGTTGAGAGAAATGTTGAAAGATGTTTAAAGAACTGTTAAATACATAATAAAATTATATATAACATTCTCTATAAACTTTTTTCATTAATTTTTTAAAATATTAGAAAAATATATAAATCTATTATTACAAAGATTTCAAGTCTTTTTACAAAAGATTTTAAATGTTTTAAATTAACTTTTAAATTTATGCGTAAAATAATTCAGATACATTGTTGAATATTTTGATGCATGCATACGTAAGGAGAAAAAAATAAAAAAAAATTATATATATATATATATATATATATTATATAAATATATATTAACTGTTAATAAATCAATTTTTTATACAAAAGATATGATAATATAATCGTTTATATTTTTAATAATACACTGTTTATTGATAATTTTTGTAGTACAAATTTATTATATTTATATGAGTTGAACATATATTATTATTATTATTATATATATATATATATATATATATATATATATATATATATATATATAATTTTAAATCAAAGACTTTTTAGATAATATATTTGTATAAGTAGAAACATGAAAAGAAGTGGATAAGGTTCAACTGAGTGATTTTTTGTTTTCTTTTTTAACTTCAAAATTACTAAATCATTGTTTAATCTTTTTCTTTTTACTGTTTTAATATCAGCAAATAATATAATAACTTTTTATTTAAAAAGAAATGGATTAATTTAGTAATAATAAATAAATAAAATTAATTTATTTTTTAATAACATAGTAGTGATCGGTATACGAGTATGTTAATTTAGTAACAAACTACTAAATAGAGTACACATACAGTGTTTCATAATGTCTAAATAACATCAAATAATACATTTTATTTTTAAGAATTATTAGAAAAATAATATAGTATTTTTCATCTTTTATAATTATGAATCATTTTTAATTTTTTTACTTTGTATTCTATTTTATGTTTTCGATACCAAAAAGTAATATAATAATATTATGTTTAAAAGGTATTTTATTAATGTAATTATAATCAATAAATAAAATATGTTGATTAAGATGAATTAGTATATATATATATATATATTAAAGATTTTTAACTAGGCATAATATTAATTATTGAAAAACTTACAGTCACAAACACCATTCATTGATTATTATTAATATGACTTGTCATAATATTATTATGTTTATGTTACCATAATTACTATGAATAATAATATATATTGATAAAATGTTGGATTTATTAAAAATATTTTCAAAAAATAAATTTAACAAACTCATTAAGTGAAAAATTGTTTTACATTTAAGTATATATTTTGTAAATTGTGATAATTAAAAGGGAAAAAAGTGATGATAATGACTTTAGGTATTACTATAATGTCATTGTTTGAATTATTATAAAATACAAATTTATTAACAACACATTGAAACAAAATAAAATTAATATAGAAAAATAACATTGATATAAAATAAATTTAACTCTAACTTTTAAACTTTATTTAATCATCATATACGTTTTTAAATTTCACAAGGACAATAAAATAAAATACAGATAATATTTTATTAATTATAAAAAACTTAACAATGAAAAATATGAAAAATATTATTTATTAAACATGTGTTGTCAACATGGGTTGCATCGACCATATATGCTTTTAAATTTCACAAGGACAATAAAATAAAATACAAATAATATGTTATTAATCATAAAAAAATTAATAATGAAAAATATTATTTATTAAACATGTGTTGTTAACATGGGTTGCATCGACCTAGGTGACCCTAATGATCAATGAAGGGTTCCACCTGGTCAAATTTGATGTGAACCCCTTTTATATCAGCCTCGTTGACATTATAGTCTTTTAATTTTAGAGTTTTTTTTCTTCAATTAATTTCGCATCTTCTTCCCTATGTTACCCCTCCTATTTCCTCTGCTCTCTTCTGTTCATTTGTTATTTCAAATTATTGATTCTTCCTTCCAATCTCAAATTATTATTGAGGGTAGCTTAGTTTGGTTCAAGAGATTATTTTTGACCAATTAATTTTACATCGTGGGATCTCCATGAACTTATTTCCGTTCAAGGAGGTTTGTGGCCTTGACAGTCTAATGTATTGGATATTGGAATCCACATGTGTCATATCGTATGTGGTTTTAAGGTTTCCTTTTCTTTATTGAAATAATTTGACGATACAATCCAATAATGAGCGGACTATGTCTTCCATTTAGTTAGACATAAGCATAGACGATTTATGAACTTAAAAAAATTGTTTGTGAATAGAAATGCTTGTTCTACCTTACAATGATATGATAATGTATACGTAAGTACATATAAACACAAACACATGTATTTATGTTCATAGTCCATTGTCATTATTTGTCTAGAACTTGAAAGGGTGAGGTGATTTGTAGGTTGATAATTTCATAATGAACATGCAGAAGGATGGATCGACAGTGGATGTATGATATGCTTGATTCTTCAAGGATATTGAAGCAACAATTTATCAATGAATTTTTTTATTTTATTTCAATGGCAATGGACAAAACTTTATATATAAAGGATGGAGGGATAAAGTGTCCCTATATGAGATGTATTTGTCAGAAAATCCTTAAACCTTCTCATGTCAGGGCTCATCTGTTAGAGTATGGGTTTCAGCCTTACTACCATGTATGGGTTTATCATGGAGAAAATCGACCAACTAATGACAACTTAAATTATGCATCCACCAGTTATGATAACATGAATTAAGGTTATCACGTTGGGTCAGTTACCAAAATGGTCTAGGATGCGTACATGCAGGTACAGGTAACTGACATAACAACTTTGAAAATGTCCAAAGTCAAGAGATGAATGAATGAAAGTCGCCTAAAACAAAGGCCTGTAAGTTTTATGATATGTTAGCATCTTCGAATGAACCCATTTATGATGGAGCAACAAAGTCCCGATTATCGGTAGCCATTAGGTTTTTGACATCTATAACCAATTGGCATACCATAAAAAATGTTTAGATCATTTCCTACAACTATTGCTTGATCTTGCTCCTAGACAAAATTTCATCCTGAATAACTACTATGAGGCAAAAAAAGTTGTCTAAAGTCTCGGATTGAAGTTTGTAAAGATTGATTGTTATCATGGTGGTTTCATGTTATATTATAAAGATCACACTGAATTAATTGATTGCAAATTATGTGGTCTTCCAAGATATTTTCCTCCCAAGGCTTAGAACAAAAGATATAAAGAAGTGCCAGTTAAAAGAATGTTCTATTTGCTAATCTTTCCAAGATTACAGAGACTATATACTTCAATGAATTTAGCTAGTCAGATGAGATGGCATTATGAAAACAAAAAGGATGATGGTTTATGGCGACATCCAAGGGATAGAAAAGCTTGGAAACACTTCGATAACGTATATCGCAAATTTGCAGCTGACCCACATTATGTTAGATTGGGTTTATGTTCTAATGGCTTCAGTCGCAATGTGCAAGCTTCAACATCCCCATATTTGTGTTGGCCAATATGTGCAAGTATTGTTGGGTTTGTCTTAGAAAGCATATGTTAATAAAGTTTTAGAGAGGTTCATAATGGATATATGTTCAGCATTTCCCATTCAATTACAGAAAGGAGACAAATTTAGTCTTCACCCGTTCTGGGCCCGAAGGGGTGTTGTTAATAGAAAAGGCTAGTAAGTAAGAAGTTTTATAAAAAATGGGCCGCAGATAATACATTCCTAATATGTAGTTGCTTACTCTTAATTTCAAAGACGAGTCCAACAGTTCTGCCAGTGATAATAATCTGTTAAGATTATTTATAACGGATGTAGCAAATCAAATATTTTGAGTAATTAGTACTCAAATACTTGAACGAATATTAGTTAAAGAAAGTACATAAGATATTGAAATGGGGTACCATAATCAGTTGTCTTCTAGAAATAAATTGAACAGGCCTATCAAGAGGAAGGGGGTTGAAAAGTTTTATATGCATTAGTATAGAGAACGATAAAAAACCTACTCGGCTAGAACAAATTGGCGCCCACCTGGGGCTAGGTAAAACTTTCCTACCTCTACATTAAAAATTCGTATACTACAAATTTTGAGAAAAACCTTATTTCCAAAAAGAACGAGAAACCAAAGACAGCCTACACCCAATGGCGGGAACGATGATGCACTAACCCTCTAGCAAACAATGAGGAGATCAGAAAGCAGGAAGAAGAATTAAGGGTTGAATTGGATTCTTGCAAGTATTCCGATGGTCAAGTTAGCTAACGATCTGAGATGTATATATAGCTTTGGGATCAGAAGAATATCACCTTTTTCCTTTAGCATGTGTCTCTATTTATAAACTTGATGTCGGGCCTTCTCTATGGGCCTCGGGCCCAAGTGTTAATGTGTTTTCATTATCTTTGATCTAGCTTTAACTTTGATTAAGCTTAAGACTTTAGACTACGTGACGACCAGTGTATGGTCTTTAGGGGGGAAACCATGGAGTTGTTCTGAAGTAATGAACAACTTCTGTTGAGTATTGTTGGTCAATCGACATATTTCCAAAGTGCTAAGTAGACAGTTAGATATAAAAGCTCAAGTCCAAAAGGAATATAAAAGCTTCAAAAGAGGACTTTATCGATCAAAGTCCTTGGGGGTTGGTTAGGGGTGTGACCATTGTAGCCGAGAGACAAAATGCGTATGTGTTTTTGGGCCAGTGCGAACATCAACTGCCATTGGTTCACCAAAGCCCCTTTTTGGAGGGAAAATACTGAATTTTGATACCTTCTCCGATTTTCGTGTTGATGTAAAAGGTCATGCAATTTGGGTCGTTGATCGACGATCGATGGAACAGTGATGGGTTGCATGATGTCCTATTTACCCGCTCCTATAAATAGTTGGGGCAGTGGGCCATTTCTCTACATTGTAATTGATCGTTGTAGTTGTCAGTCCGTCTACATCTCGGTTTGCATTCGCTTTTGTCAAGGTAAATAAATTGGCTTCTTACTTATCCGACACTTTTTCGGCCTCGAGGTCATTGGGCAGATCGGTCTCATTCACCAAGCAGGTCAGCTTCACGAAACAAGATGCCAGTTCTATTGGTGGTTCTTTGAATAGAAAGTCATCCACTAGATCTAATAATGAGTCGGTCGGGGTTGAGGGTGAGGTTACGGATGTAGAGTCGTCTTTTGTAGGTAATAACAATGTGGGTTCCAACGAAGTCGCTTCTCCCGATGAGGATTGGGTACATCCTGAAGCAAACAAGGCTAACTCCAAATTCAAGACGTCATTTAGATAAAGTTAAGATGATCTTTTGTATCACGGGTCGGAGGTCTTCTAATATAGATTTCTTTTTTATGTATATACACGTAGTATGAGATACATGCGTACGACTCTCTTGGACGAGTTCACAATGGAGGTGTTAAAAGCTCTTAACGTGACTCCCTCGTAACTCCATCTGAATAGCTGGGTCTATCTTTGGGCTTTCTGGCTCGTGTTCAGCTCTGGAGTTGCGGTCTACCACCGCTCTCTTCTCCACCATTATTGTACTCGACCGGGGAAGAAAGTGGGATTGCTATCATTAGTTAGTCAATCTAAGAACCGTCTCCTTGACCCTTTCACCTCCTCATACAAAGACTTCAAGGATGGGTTTTTCAAAGTGTTGTTCAGGGCGAGGGTCGGGCGTACATTTTTTACGGTGATATCCCCAAATTTCCTCTTTACTAAACTAGAGAGCCAACTCGGTTCACAATCTGGCCACGATTAGAGTTGACGACTGATGATTTGAAAGCATTGACGGTCCTCGATGGGCTTCCCCACCGAATTTCCACATGAAGGCTCCTCGAAATGTTTTCGTCGAGGACTTGAGACATGGATATTCTTGGTATGTTTTCCAATTTTTTAAGTTATTTTTTATTTTTGATTGGCTGACTTGTTACCTTTCGGTGCGGAGATCATAATTGGCATGGGCCCTCTTGGCAAAAACAAGTTTTTTAGGGACATTTTGAAGAAAAGACAACCGGTGAGGAAGCGACGCCGGTGACCATTGCCACTCCTTCCGATCAGAGGCCACCCTCAAAGTCCACGTGTCATCATAAGAAGTCAAAAGGCCATGAGTCATCTAAGCATCACTAAAACCGCTCATCCACAAGTCGCTCTAAGAAGCGCTTGTGACCATCAACTACTGTTGGGGGCTGCTCCTTGGCTATGGATTTCTTGAATCGACGCATTATGATATCCAACGAGTCATGTTGGACTTGAGTGACTCGGAAAAGGAGCCGTATGCGTCTTCATCACCAGAAGAGCCGAACAACCCCTTCTGGTGCTCTTCTTGTCAAATGGAGTATGAGGGCGGAGCTGATGAAGATAGCCTCAGAAGACATCGAGGCACTCAAGGCTAAATTGGCGAACTCAGCCTCTGCTCTCTAGACTGCTTTGAGTGTTAGCATTAGCTTGACGAACTAGAACAAGATCCTTATTTTTTAGAATCTCATTTTGTGGGAGCAATTTGACAAGTCCAAGGTCGAAGCGAACCTTTGGCGAGAATGTTGTGGGGTTGTCAAACGAAAGGAAAGGGATTTGACCTCACGTTTGTCTTCTCTGGGCACTAAGTTTGCTGCTTCTGAAAGGTGGATTACCGAGTTATTGGGTGATCTTGACTTAGAACAAAAAAGGCTTGCCCATGTCAAGAAGGAGCTTTTGGAATGCCAAGACTATGTTATTCAACAACACGATCTTGGGGTTTCCAAAGCTTTAGAGCAAGCCACGTACTTTTATCAGATCCCACTAAATGAAGGGAAGTAAGACACCTGGAAGAAATTTTATAATGGTGAACTCATGGCAATCGAGGACATCCCAGAAGAAGCTGAGGTCGAGGAGGAGGTTGAGCAGTCATTGAGCTGGAGAGGGAGAAATCTCCGACGGTGGATGTTGTCGGCCTATCTTTGAGTGACTGATCTGTTGATGGTCGGTGAAATTTTTGTGTAGAGGGGATTTAGACAATTGTCGCTATGGTTCCTATTTTTTTCGTGTATCTTGACGACTTTTTACGCACCTTTTCTATAACTGTTGACATTTAAGTCGTGTATATCTCGGCTGCCTATTTAGTTCAAACATTATCGGTTAGCTTTATTATCCGTATTCTTTAACTTTATTTTTTTTAATGCTTTATTGGTGAACGAATAGTATATTTATGTTTGTTGGGCCTAACATTACGCGTTTGGTGCCTTTTAGTTTTTTTTTTATTTCATGAAGGTTATTGGTTTGATAGAGTCAACACCCAATTTTGTCCAGATAAATTTAAAATAATTAAAAAAAATGTGTTCACAATTAAAAATAATAATCAAAATTAAAAAAAGTGAATAAAAAATAATAAAATAAAAATATACTTGATTAGTTTAGATTTTTCCTGAAAAAAAATAAACAAAAAAAGTTGAATTTGTCCATTAAGTTTTACAAAATAAAAATAATAATGATAATAAAATGAGATTGTTTTCAAACTATTTTCTCCCATTCATTTACGCGTTCATTTTTAAAATAATAATAAATGATAATAATAAAAACAAAAGAATGAGTCAATTTTCGAATTATTCTAAACTATCGTTCTTCACTTTCTGATAATAAATAATAAAAAATAATACACACTCACAATATAAATTACTCACACAAAAATATTGAAAAGGGAATACACAGGAAAAAAGAGAAAACATAGCATAAGAAAGAAGAGAAAAGAGCAAGGGAAATTATTTTAAGGATCAAGTTGTTGAAGAATAAAGGTCTAGCCTCAAAACCCCTAATGTTGCAAATCACAACCCCTCCTTGCTACCGGCACCATGGTACACCACAAGTAATGCTTCCAACCCACGTTCTTTGTCGCACTGCCATTGCAGATCTCCAAAGATGTCCAAAGATATGACAATCCCATTTCATTTTCATCGCACCAGCATTTCTTATGCCATTTTCTAAAACTACCACCTCCTCAGTAGAACTCAAGAACCACATGTTACACTTTGGCCTCCACCCCCATTCCCACACCTTACCCTTTTTCTTTAAGTCCTACACCAGAGCCTGAGCCACCCACTTTTGAAACAACTTCATGCCCACGTCCTCAAGTTTGCCCTTCAACACACCCATAGACCAAAACCTACCAAAAAATGAAAATTATCTATGAAAAATGACCCTATAATATAAGCTATAGATAATTTTAGCTTGCAAGGATAGTACTTGTATGTTTTTTTTGTCGGTAATAAAAAATAAAATAAATAAAAGCATTTTAGGGATGCTTTAACCTTTGTACAAAAGAAAGTGTTTCTGACCAACAAATATTTCACAAAAATAAACTTCTACACTAACATCCACCCTAAAAGATCGTGAAACAACTAAATAATCCAAAACTCACCCTAGTGCTTAAGAAAGCTGTTAAGAATACATGTTTAGCAACACTCAAACCAACAACAAATTTATGCTAAACAATTATAAAACCATAAAAAACTATTACATCTTTTGACCCTATGACCATGTGATCAAACAATATAAAGTTGTGTTTTCTTTGATATACCAGCTCCTCCATCATGGTAGCGACCACCTCCGAATCCAAAACACACATATTCTGCAAAAGCTCAATAGATTTATCTAGGCTTTTAGCCTGATAGATATTAGCTACAAAAAACACAAACAAGTAGGCTCATACTAGTACAACCACATTGCCAAGAAAATCAGAAAATTAGTCACAAAATTAAAAAAATCTCCTACACATGCTGACTACATAACAAATATCACCTGATAAAAAATAAACACAACCTCAGGTTCAAACACCAATCAGAATAAGAAAAAGAGGTCCTCCTATATTTCCTATTGACCCAATTCAGTGATTTAATCTGAGCAGTAACAAACACTTCTTCAGCATCAGACAATTTATTCCTAAATATAACATTGTTCCTAGCCTTCCAAATGATCCAAACCAAACTCATCCAAACTGATTTCCACACAGAATTACATTTAACATTAAGGGATGGAATTTCAAAGCTAAGGAAATGTTCCTTAGGCCTACTGTGGTGGACAGATTGCACACCAGCCCACACATCGCGAAGGTTCCAAATCTTCGTGACCTTTTCACATGTGCACAGTATGTGACTAATGGAGTCTTTCTGATTTTGACAAAGGACACACATACTGTTAATCCCTGTGATACTCTAACAGCAGTTAGAACCCTGTCTAACATAACCCTCCAAGCATAAAATTGTGTTGAGGGTAACGCCTTTGCTGTCCACTGTTTATAAAACAATTCATCATCATCCCCCATCATGTCATTCCTAATTCTGCTGTAAGCATTTCTCACACTGTAAATGCCATTCGTATCTCCTAACCAAACCCAATTATCATCCAAGTCCTTTTTTACCCTTTTTGTCTCCAATTCTTGATAAAAATTATGAACTATTGGTAATTCCCAATCAAACCAACTTCTCCTACAACTGAGTTTCTAATCCCAAAGGTTTTCTCTCCATTCCCCAGCCATACTGACAGTAATATCCTTTATATAAGAATTGATATACAATCTAGGATACTTATCTTTAAGAGTACAATGTCCCAACCACTTATCCTCCCAAAATAAAACCTTATTTTCAGGCCCAAGATCCCATTTAATGTTTTCATTGAGCCACATTCCTTCGATGCCAACCCCGCACACATTCCTAAGGTCCTTCCACCATCTAGATTGTTTAAATGACTCTATACCTCCATCCAAATTTCTCCAAGATCAATATTTAGATTCTAATATTTCTTTTCATAAACCCTCCTTTTCTATTCCTAGTCGCCACTTCCATTTCCCAAGTAAAGCCTTATTAAAATTATTTAGTTCTAAAACTCCCAGGTCACCTTCACATTTAGGCTTACAAATAATATCCCAATTAACCCAAGCTTTCTTTCTATGATCATGGCCCCACCCGCACAGGAATTCTCTTTCTATATGAATAATCTTATCCCTAACTCCCTTTGGCATCTTAAAAATAGATAGTAAAAATAAGGGCAATGCAGAAAGAAAAAATTTAATAAGACAGACCCTACTCGCTAGAGAAATAAATTTCCGTTTCCTCTTTGCCAGTCTTTTCCTAATCTTAAGCATGATCCCTTCCCACAACTCTTTCATTTTATGGTTACTACCTATTTGAACTCCTAAATAAGAAAAAGGTATCGACATACATCCACAATTCAATAATTCAGAATATCGAAGAAGTTGAATCCTTCCCACCCTTATTCCAGCTATCCTGCTTTTGTTAAAGATGATTTTAAGTCTCGAAGCCAGCTAGAAACACTTCAAAATACTCTTAAGAGTAATAATATTTTGAGTAGTGGCTCTAGGAACAAACATAATATCATCCGCAAATTTTAACATACAAATCTTGGTCTCTCTACTTCCCACTTTCACACCCTCTAAAAAGCCTAAATTATTCGCTTGTCTAACAGCCCTACAAGGCCTTCGGCTGCAATTAAAAATAAGAAAGGGGCTAATGGGTCTCCCTGTCTAAGCCCCCTTTGAGTGTTAAATTCTATAGTTGGGCTCCCATTCACTAGAATTGACACCGAAACATAACTCAAACATCCTTTAATCCAATGAATCCACTTACGACAGAAACCTAACCTCTCCATCATATACATTAGATAATCCCAACTCACCCTATAATATGCCTTTTCAAACTCCACTTTAACTATCACACATTCTTTCTTTTTCTTTTTTATTTCATCTATAACTTCGTTTGCCACCACAATAGAATCTAAAGGCCCTCTTTGTGCTAAAAAGACTGGCTGTTTACCAACAATAACTTATGAAGAATCGATTTCAGCCTTTTAGCAAGTAATTGAGAAATAATTTTAAACATAGAGCCAACTAAGGAAATTGGTCTATACTCGTTAAGACCTTGAGGGTTATCAACTTTAGAAATAAGTGACATGAAGGAAGCGTTTGAACCTTTAGGCCAACTACCATAAAAGTGAAAACTATTAACTGCTCTCAAAATGTCCTCCTTAACAATTCTCCAAGCTTTCTTGATAAAATTAAAATTAAACCCATCCGGGCCAGGACTTTTAGTACTCTCACACTCCCATACTGCCTGTTTAATTTCATCCTCAAAAAAGCAACTAGTAATAGCCCTATTATCCTCCTCATCAATCCTCTGGAAAGGTATGTTGTCTAATCTAACCTTCGTCTGCTATTTGGCAGAAAACCTAAGCATAAAATAATTTCTAATCTCATCTTTCTCGGGTAAAAGGGGTTGAAAAATAATATTAACAATACAAGTATATTATAAATAAATAATACCTTTATTCATATTTAAATATAATTTATATTCATAATATATATATATATATATATATATATATATATATATATTAAATATAAATTTTATATGTTATTTTTT
>Ga0209700_108222_pt1 | contig 13646 bp, 7 predicted proteins | sample SiratroredBW_FD_187528 | JGI IMG/M metagenome (GOLD analysis project Ga0209700, IMG submission 187528) | Root nodule microbial communities of legume samples collected from California, USA - Siratro red BW (SPAdes) (version 2) | ecosystem: Host-associated > Plants > Roots > Nodule | place: USA... | reverse complement strand
TTTTTTTTTTTTTTTTTCTTTTTTTTTTCTCTTCCTACTTCTTTCTACACTTTTTTTTTATTTCTTTTTTGTAATTTTTTTTCCTTCTCTTTAATTTTCTAGCACAGTTTATCATATTTTTCTTAGATCATATTTCTATGTACACAACCAAAAATAGAGTAATATAATTTTTGTTTTGATTAAGCTTTTCTATTTCCTTAAATTTTGGATTTCTTCCTTTTGAAATTTTCATGCATAATTTTTGGGGATGCAAATTAAAACTAGGTATGATAGATGTATCTTGATTAGTGATTAGTCTAGGTCTATATTGATATGATTTATTTGGGAATTAGACTTCTTGATAACAAGATAGCAATTATTTTAAGCTTTAGAAATAAATACTTAAAAAACATGTAAAAGAGATTATTCTGAATTATAAGGATATTTTAATCTTCGGTATAAAGTGTTATTATTGAAATTATTAAGATTTTATTCTGGTATATTTGGAATGAATTGGTTAATGTTGAGCTTTTCATTTGGTATTGAACATGATATTGATTATTAGTTAGTGTATTGGGATGCATGGTTTGAATTGAATGGTATTTTGTCCCCAGTGGTTTTCAAATTTGATAATTGGTTGAAGTGGTTAATTTGAGTGACATTAACTAATTTAAGCATATATAGTTTTAGGTAATAGTAAAGTGTATTAGAAAACATATAACATATACTATAGTGATTTTTTCATAAAGTAATTGAGCTATATCTATTTGGAATTAGTTTTTTACTTGTTTTGATGGTTGAATAATTATGTTTTGTTTAGGTAAGTATACACGTGAGTTTAACTTAAAAAAAAAATATTTTGATGTTTGAAACCAAATAAGAAGGTTAAAATTGATAGTTTTTGGTTGTGGATTAATTTTAGTAATAGATTTTTTTTTTTTTTTGTATAATCAACTTAATGGGTGTGAATTTGTTCGATAAATCTCATCATAAAATGAAATGATTAATTCTAGATCTAATTTGCTCAGTGAATATAGATCTTATTAGACCTCATGTAAGTTTAGAAAAAAAGTACACTTATAAGTTTTATATAATTAGGGATGTTTACAAATATATAAATACAATACATATGTCTTGAAAAGAGATATTTGAATTTGCATTTGAGTAATTATAATTGAATTGATGTATGTCTTATGAGAATTAGATGAGTATTGAAATGATAGATGATAATATCATTAGATTAATTTATGTTGGATTGTATTAATTGAGGTTAGATACTTAGGATGATATATTGAGTCAGTTTGAAATTGGTAATTGGTAGTATTCAACATAGAAACCTATAATGAAAGGACACATTTTTGCTTCTCTAATGATCTAAATTATATAAATTAAAGCATCAAGTGGTGAGAACTATAAGAAAGTTCTTGCACTATTCTTATATATGCTTAATCATATAATTTTTGTTCGATGAAATTACCTTGAACTCGTCTTGAACTTAGAAAGCTAAGTTCAACTCGCGAGCTAGCAAGATGCAGTGGGTTATTAAAAAAAATAATGTTAATGTATGTAATTTTTTATGTGAAAATAAGAGAAATGGGAATGAGAACTTCTCATCCCGAGTAAGGTTCATTCTTATTGTAATCGTTACTACTTGCAAACTGCTCACAACACCATTCCCTCTACTTGTCAAAGCTTTCCTTGTTTCCTCTGTGACGTTGTTGTCATTTCTGTTTGTTGTTCGTGGCATAGTGCACGGTGATTTTAGTCTCTATTCACAACAATTTCTCCCTTTTAGTAGTCTTTATTTATCGCATGTAGTTACCTCTTCACGTACAATTTTTATTTTCGTTAAGATATATTCTCACTAGTAATAAATTTAATTTTGTATTTATAATTAAAATTAGGTAATGAAGACATTGCAAATATTGTATTTTAATATTAGAAAAAATGAAAATGTTGTATAATATATTTTTTTATTTAACATTACAAAAGTAAATTGAAATTCATATTGATATTTTTTTTAATACTTCCTTTCTAATTATCAGTAATAATATATAGGAGTGAATTAAATTCAACCAAGGAACTCAAAATTCTTTAAAAAATAAGTTAGATATTGGATGAAACCACAAGATAGAAATTAATGACAATCATAAAAGAATTAGTTTTTAGATGAAACTATAAGAAAGTCCATGAGTGAAGAGACATTTAGATTCAAAAATCTTCTTACTAGAACCACGACAAATTATGAACCTCGTACTTTTGTTCAAGAAGAAATTAAAAGTTTAATGATAAAAGTTCTTGCATAAGTTAAGGAATCTTCATTAAACAATAATTTCTATTTTTTTTATATCTCTTTGTTTATTGAAGATCTAAGTTTGATATATTTATTTAATATAAATATTAATATTTATTTAACTTATTTAAGTTTTATTGTCAACTATACTGATGAAATATAACAAAAGTGTAAAATATTAAAATAAAATTGTACTTTCGTGATTTTTTTTTTCTTATATAAGTTGATCTGCAAACCAACCTATCAATTATTATACAAAATAAAATCAGAAAATTAATGTACCATTTTTATCCTTGTCTAACTCGCTTTTTAAATGTGAGGTCTGAGAAGACGACAGTCTTATTATCTCTGCCAATAGGTTATTAGCATTTAGCTCGTGAAGAGGTCTATGACCCAATTTTTCATATGAGACACATAGCAAATTAAGCTAAGATTTTGCTCATACGTATGACTCACCAGACATGGATCACTAGTACTGCACTATTATTTTGACGCCCCATGTGCTAGTATTTGTCTCTCAATCGACATATCATTGCTACAAATATCAGAATATCAGAGTATTCTAAGGATTAAAGTGATATTGAGAAATTTTAAACTTGTTTCAAGTTTAAAGGTTAATTTTTATAAGAGTCAAGTAAAGTTAATAGAAATTTCAGTTGTGGATATTAATATATTTTCTAAATATTTGAATTGTAATAGCATGTACTTCGTATTTAAATATCTCAGCATTAGTATAGGAGGGAATTTCAGGAAGATGGACTTTTGGAGACCAATTATTCACAAGATCAAGGCTAAGTTATCTATGTGGAAGATCAAACTATTATTCATGGCAGACAAACTTTGGTTAATAAAATCAGTAATTACTGTATTGTCACTATTCTAGTTATCCTTTTTTAAAGCTCCTAAGCAGGTATGTAAAACCATAAGAACAATACAGTCCAATTTCTTCTGAGGGTGGCATTCCTGAAGGGAAGAAAATACATTGGGTTGTATGGAACATAGTATGTAGACCAGTGAAAAAGGGTGGTTTGGGAGTTAAGGATATACAAAAATTCAATTATGCTTTATTGGCAAAATGGAAATGGAGGTTGGGGACGGGGGAAGAGGGTGCTTGGAGAAATGTAATTGAGTCTAAATATGGGAATTGACAGAAATTGAAAGATTCTATGGTAGAAAGTAAAAGTTCTCACTGGTGGAAAGATTTATGCTCAATATGTAAAGTAAACAATGATTCTAATTGGTTTGACAGGAGGATAAGATGGAAACACGGAAATGGAGGTACTATAAAATTTTGGGAAGACTATTGGGTGGGTGATAGGCCACTTAAGGAATCATTTCCTAGATTGTACTCAGTCTCAGATAGCAAAGAGATGGCAGTGAGTGAGATGGGTGATTGGATTAGTAACAAGAACAGGGAAGAGTTCATATGGATGTTATTATGGAGAAGAGAACTGTTTGTGTGGGAACAAGGATTGAAACGACAACTAATGAGTGAGATATCCATAGTGTAATGGAATAAAGTTGTGTTGGATGCGTGGTGCTGGATGGGGGAGGATACGAAAGTATATATAACCCCAATCTGGTTATAAGGCTCTGCTAGAAGAAGATGTAAACATACATTTTGAAGGGTGCGAGGAAGTGTGGGACCTCAATATACCTGGCTCAGGAAAGGTATTTGGTTGGCGAGTATTGATGGATAGAATGTCCTCTAGGATGAATCTTGCAAGAAGAGGGATTAATATACAATGCAACATCGGCCCATTATGTATGAAGGAGGAGGAAACAATACAACATCTCCTCATGTATTGTGAGGTCTCCCAAAGAGTGTGGGATAAGTGTGATAGGTGGGTAGGATTAACCACTGTTAGGAATAATGACATTATCAATCATTTCAGAAACTTTTATGCAATTGGTCTAAGTAAGAAAACTAACATAGTTTGGAAGGGGATGTGGTTGACAATAGTGTGGGAAATATGGAAATATAGGAATAAAATTATCTTTAGTAATGGAGTAGTTGATGATGTTGAGATTTTTGCAATGACATAAGTGAATGCTTGGCAATGGACTAAAACTGGCAGACAAAAAGTATATTACTCTTTTTCGGATTGGTGCCTTAAGACACGAGAATGTCTGATACAACTTAGGTAGTGTTTGAGGAAGAGTACTGGATGAGTGATTATTCTTGGGTTGGTGTTGCGGTAGGTAGAAAAGTAAACAGTCTGTTTTGTATTCTTTTGTAGGTACAACATGACAGCTCTAATTAGCAACATTCCTACAAAAGAAGAAGGAGCGAGGAAGAGGAAGCGCAATACACTTTCCAATGATATTTGTGACAACTGTGAGAGGTGGGATAGGAATGTGGTCGACAAGATACCCAATTGTATGCATAGAAGAGTGTAATGCAACAATGGAAAGGATTTATAGTCAACACATTTGGAATGGTAGGTGTTTAGGATGTAACTCATTGTATTTTATAATCTGATCTTGTGTTTGGAGCTCTTTTGTGCATTTGTATACTCAGAACAATTTTTCTTCTTGTAATAGGATTGGAGTACCCCTGAAGTACTCTCATTTATATCATTCTTTGTTGTTAATATATATATATATATATATATATATATATATATATAAAGTTACCATAGATAAACATGATTTTAACTTTTATTTTTCATAATATATATTATTATACATAATTTCATTTCATATAATTTTTTAAATTATGTTTAGTAAACACAATTTTTATTTATTTATCATATTTGGAAAACACAATTTCAATACAAAAGAAGAAGAAAAAAACCAAAAGTTATTTTTAACAAACATGACTTTAATTAAAAAAAAATCATACTTAATAAACATCACTTGTATAAAAAATTTAAAATCTATATTTTCTAATCACGATTTGAATAAAAAAACATATAAAAAATCGTGCATATGTTAAATACTATTTTTAAAAATAAAAAGCTGTAAAACGAATTCTTCAACAAAGAATCTTGTTTTACATCACTTACTTAATTTTATAATATTTTTATAATTTATTTATTTTAATAATTTTTTCAGGAAATTACGTCATACTCATGATGATTAAATTTTCCATAATGAAAAGCATACGTGAGTATGACATTACTAGACAAGAAAGCAGTGTGGATAGAATTTTGTCTAAACCACACTCATTTCCCCTAATCACCGCTAGGTCACCTCTGGGTTTATATCGGATCTGAATTAGCCCAAAAAAAATCCAAATTTCTAAAGCACCAATCCCAATTTCCTTTTTTCTTCTAAAATTATCATTTGATGTCATTCTTATCTCTTAACAACTATTTTGCAACTCTTTTTAATGATAAATATTATATTTAAATAATAAAATTATGATAATAATAATAATAATATATAATTATAATAATATTTGTATTAGAGAAGATGTTGCTAGATGGTTGTTATGAATAACCAAGAGTTAAATTAGTACTCTTGATTTTGGCAAAAAGAAAAAATACGACATCGTTTTCCGGTAGAATGACCTATCATCTATCAAAATCATGAGCCCTTTTTATCTTTAAGGAAACCACTGCACTATTCTATTTTTCCTCCATTATCGCTTTCTCCCTGAGGCGCTCCCCCTTGTCTGTTTTAAGTGTATTCTTTTGTCATTGGTATGATTCTGCTCCTTCTATGTTTTTAGTGCAGTACCCTCTTATCTATTTCCACAACACATACACATGATCTTCGTGATATTTTGTGAGACTTAGAAAAATTCATGAAAAAGTGTATTTGTTAAAGAAATTATGAGGATCATACATTTGGATTGTATATAAATGCCATCGTACAAATTTATTATTCTTTCTAACAATGATGAAGAATGATAAAGAAAAGGAGAGTTTATTTGAGTTGAGTTGGGTATTTTATAAACAATCGTTTTATAATTTGTTTCTTTTAAATAAAAGGTTAGGAGCAACCTGAAAAGTAGACATGATTGATTAAATTTTGTTATCAATTTTTTATGTATGATTTTTTTTCTGGTGTCTTATAAATCTAATTATATGAAATGTACGTTATTTCTTAATAATTGGTATCATAACCATATTGTTACTATTATTTATTATTATTATAAATAATTTAGAGGAATTAAATTTAATTGAAAATAATGCTTGTACACAAAGGAAAGATCGAATTGAGATATTCAATGATGTAAACTTTAATTGTTGGGATATGTAAATTGAAGATTATCTGTATTAGAAAAAGGTTGTATTAAATCTCTTTCAACATGAAGGTGAAGATTAGACTCTAATAGATAAGTTCTTGGAGATATTCCATTGCAAGTTCTTGGAGATATTCCATTGCAATGTTATATTTAAGATTGTAAAAAAAAAAAAAAAAAAGAGACGACAACGTATATTACAGAGGCTCTTTGTAATATGTATATGAAAAACAGTCAATCTCGGACAACTCGGACAAAGTTCGTTTGATGAGGTGGTTATTTAATTTGTATTAGTAGTACAACATCTTAATGAACTCAATATAGTCACAACCCAATTGAGTTCAGTTGGAATCAAATTCGATAATAAAAACGAGCATTGATACTTTTGCCTTCTCTACTATAAAGTTGGAATGCTACTTTCATAGTTGTAAGTAGCTTGTTTGTAAGCATTAAATTTCAATGATGTTCGTGATCTGTTTCTTAGTGAAAATATTCGACGGAGAGAGTTAAGTGTTAAGTCTCTTCAATTTTACATATAGAATTCTAAAAAGTAAGTTATGTTAACAAAATTCATAACCATTAACAAATTGAAGGCCTATTAAAATAATATACAAGAGAAGGTTGTTGCATTGATCCAGGTGTAAAGACAAATTGATATTACTCTTCAAAGGAAAGATTGTTAAGTAAAGCAAAATACATGGAAGAGTGTATTTGATGAGAGTAAATATGAAAACCTAGCAAATAAAAGATTGCATAAATATTATAAACAAAATATGAGGATTATATACTTTGCATTATGTTTAAATACCTAATATAAAATCTATTACTCATTTCAACAATGAGAAAGAACACGAACAGAGAGAGAGTTTATTCGTGTAGTAAGTTGAGCGTTTTGTAAATACTTACCTTATAATTTTATCTTTCCAAACAAAAGGTCTAAAGTAACCTATAGACAAAGGTATAATTAATAGAACTTTGCTATTATTTTTTTTATGTGATTTTGGTTCTCATCAAATTTTTGCCTTTGCCAAAATACTTTTCTAAACTCAACAAGAATCATGACATTTGTCGTATATGTTAGTCAAAAAGGTGTTTCTCCTATACACGATTGAGGGATCCAATGATAACCCAATATTATACTGAGTATGTCATTGGTCCAAAGACTTTTAACTTTCTCAAATTTCTTCTTGGGTTTTTTTAAGATAACTTTATCAGTCGCTTCAATATGTCCATTAGTTTGGGGGTGTTCCGTGAATAAGACTCTGTGTTTTATGTTGGGTTATTGCAAAAATTGTTTAAACCCCTTGTTTATAAATTATCGACTGTTATATGTGACGATGGAATGTGGTGAACCATGTCTACACATTACCAAGTTGTGATAATTGGCAATGACTCGCTTCTATCTACTTAGTGAAATAATCAATTACCACTATTAAGAATTTTACCTGTCCTTTGGCAAAGGGGAATGGGTTGAGTATGTCTATTTGGAGAACTTAACAATTAGTTCATATGTGGGAAGTGTTATACAAGTGAGAGACTCTTGTTACTTGGATTTGGAGGATTACTTTGTAGTATGTGGAACTTACATTAAGAGAAAGCTTGTGAGCAATTTAAGTGTGAAGCTAAGAGTTTGACCTCGACCTTTTCCTTTAAATGATCTTGCACTTTGCATTTCAAGTGTTGGGCCTTGATAGATGATTGAGCATTATTGAAAACAACCTTCGTCTAATAGTGGATGATAGACATACACCTCACCATTATTATCTTGGAAGAGTCCAGACAACTAGGAGGCCTCACCGCCTTCAAGAGTTCAATGTCGTAAGGAATGGGAAAAATACTACCCCCATAAGCCCTTACTTGATTAGCTTTCATATTTATTTACAATAAGGAATTAGAGTTCAGAGCTAAGGTCGACACATGATCGACTCTAGTTAAGGGTCCCTCTTTACTCCTAATCAATAAGCTAGGCAGAGATTGTGTATTACTCTTAGACAATGTTGGTGACGAGCAATATGTCAAGGAGAACCCGGAGGGGCATTTGACCCTGTGAACCAACTGTTGGGGCTTGAGTGTTTTTAATAGGGTCTGGTGTTGAGATGGAAGGTTTTTGAAAGTTAGCCAATAAATCCTTCTCGAGAGCAGGAACACTTACTTTATCTTGAAGCTTCTTTGTATTTGAAATTTTTGCCCATGAGATCTGCATGAAAACAACAAAGATAAGCCAACTACAAATTATCAAATAAAGAAAAACTGAGAATAAGAATCTTACCCAAAAATAGCGAAGTAAGGTTCTTAGCAAGAGGCACGCTAAGGAGACCTTTGTTGCTTAAAGGCCTTGGAAGGTTATTCAGGATTTCGCTATCTATCTTATCCTCGACGTGAACCTTGATTTAAACTTGTCAGGTCTTTACTAGTACACGAGAAACCGAGTAGTGCGGTTACGATAAACAAAAAGGTTTTTTTAGGGTCTTGGAAACTCTTAAGGTTGAAGAAAGAAGTATAAAGGGAAAATAGGGAACCATGTTGAACACTATCAATACCCAATCAAATTCAAAACCATATTGTAATTGGTAAAGATTCATGAACTTGTTTATGTTCATAGAAATTTGGATGTAATAACAAAGAATTTGAAAGCCTTTAAGAAGGCCTAACTGTGGGGATGAGTTGACATGGGCCACATTCATAGTCATTAGCATTCAACACTTGAAAGGAAAAAGAGAAAAGAGTGTGTCGATCTCCTTAAAGAAGAACTTGTACACAAAAGTGAAATTCTCTTTATTGGTAATCAATTTCATATAAACTTTATCAATAAGGTTGCAAACCTCGAACATGATGAATTCACTTATATTATCAGAATAGATGTAGAAAAAGGGAATAAACTCTTTTACGGATTCCCTAGAAGTAAAATTGAAAGGGTAAGAAGTTACCTCCCCCAAAATTCAAAAGTACTCAAGGTCTAAGATTGGTGGAAATTTGTATTTTTTGTCCTTTTGACAAGGGAAGGAACAACAACTTTTGGTTCCTCACAAGAGGAAACCTATCGTTTAATAGCCTCAAATTAGATAGCCACCATCGTCCTTGTTGGAGGAACCACGAGAGATGAAGGAAAAGAAACTTTCTCCATAGCATTTTCCTTCAGAAAAGAGTCAGTGTGACTTGTGGACAAATCCTCCCCAATACCAACAACTTCCCTACTCACAAAGTGGCTATTCGTAGTAGAAGAATCAGAAAATGAAGAGGAGGAGGTCATTAGGAATGTACCTGGGTAGAGATAGCAGGAAATGACAACAAAAGGCTATGGAGTACTCATAAAAGCTTCAAGACTCAAAGGTATGGAAGGGAAGAAATGACAAGACAAAACGTAGCCAAATATAAAGCAAAGCAAAATGATGACACTTGAATCAATACTACTTAGGACAACATGTCATGAGAAGGTAGAGTATCAACTATCAAAATGACAAAATGCCTCAAAAAAAAGATAAAACTCATCATTATTAATAAAAAAAATCCCTTATTAATGCATATTGAAAAATGCAATATTATAACCTATGTCATACTGACTAAAAAAGCCAAAGCAAACTTGGACTTATAAGAGTTGTGCAAGCGTGGACCTCAACAATTATCTTTAAAATGTCCAAATAGATTAAAACAACAAACTCATTCATTCCTCAAATCAGTCCACCTACACTTCTTTACGGATTTTATGTTTGGAGGGCTTATATACCTACCCGTATCTGAGATATATGAAGATACACATAAAAGTATAAAAATCCAATCGAATCAGATGCAACCATATAACACAAATAGTTATATAGTAATAATTGATTGAATGACACATTTTATAATCAAATCAATCTCTTATTTATTCTACATATATTTTCTACACTACAATCCAAACACAAAAAAAACCTATAAATACAAATTAATTCTACAGGAAGTACTCATTCAATTCTTATACTCACTTATATAGTTATAGTTCCTTATACTCTGACTAATTTAAACATAAGAAAATTCTCCGTTAGTAGATCTCCTCATAACATCTTCGGATGCTAGTTCCTTCTTAGAATCATAACTCGGTTTGCAAGACAAACCACATTCATCTACCTCAGACTAATGCTCTTTTCTAACAAGAACAAGACTCAATACTTTAAAAAAGTCATATAATGACTTAGCTTATTGTGAAAATATAACTCATAAAATGTGAAATAGTTTATTGAAAAAATATAATTTTACAATTTGAAATGTTATAATATGCACTTACGTGTATTTAAATATTTTGAACACTAAGTAGTATTTTATTTATCATATTATGTTTTTAATATTAAAATAATAAAAATTAAAAGTATGTTCCGAGTGAAGACATGCACAGTCATTTGCATTTTATAGTTGTATAAAATGATTAAATTTGAACTTACTGCTTTATGTAATTAGTAAGTTTCATAATATGTAACAATTTTAAACAATGGAGAAAAATATTTATCATATGTCGTAACCTTTCTCACTCAAACGGTGTTGGTGCTAATAAGATAAAATAATGGGGAAAAGTTTAAAGGAGAAGAAGAAAATATGAATACGAAGAGAATCTAAAGAATGGACGTGAGGTGGGGAATAAGAAAGGTGGAAGAATTTTTCTTTTTAAATAGCTTTATTTATTCAATTTAATCCTTGGCTTATGTAAATAATCATCTAGGCTAGTGAAAGTGTTTTTAAAGGAACATCTGTTTAGAAACTAATAAGAACGGGGAATTCTTTTACAGTCTTTTTTTCGTTTCTTGCCATGTAAAAACTAACTAAAAATCTTTATACACTTCTTCAGAGTAAAAATTCATTATTCTACTCTACAGTATTCAAATCTTTCACCTGACGCCAAAATTACGACCCATTTGATGAAGCCCAAAGAGTTGGGTTTATACGTGAATGGGCTTGTTCATGATGCCTTTAACTCTCATTTGTGATTATGCTTCCTGCACCTTCCAAATTAGGGTTCTTGAAATGTTATGGATTTTGCAATCTAAAACTCTAGCACTTCTTCCAGAATGCTGGAAACACGAATGTTCCTCTAACACTTCGAGAAATCAGAATCCGAAATCTCATGTTTCTTTTCTTAACATGCTCTGGATTTCGTGTTCTAGAAGCATACTTTTACACTTCGATTTCCGGGGTAATTTAAACTTCTTCATTTCAACCAACAGAACATCAAAAAACAACCTTTTACACTTGAAACTATCTATTCTGTACCTTAGTGACTTTAACAAACCATCAACCACTACCTACCCTTGCCAGAATGATCTCTTCCAGGGTTCAGCAACCATCACAAAAGAATGCCTCCAAGAAGGATACTTTTGAAATAAAAATCGGATGAACAAAACTGGAATTCTAAAATTGTGAGGGCGTAAGTAGAAATTGATGGGGTGCAGGAAGCAATAGCCATTTTTTGTTTGGGTTGGCCCAAGATAAAGTGCATACTTATAGTTGGACGTTACTCACATAATTTGATTAGATCCGCTAAAAATGTTTTTTTTACTAGTAAAATGATGTATTACTAACCAACATATTTTAAACGACTAACTGAAAATTATTTTTTAATTATAAAATATTAAATTGAGATATTTAATTAGCAAGCTTTTATATTTTCTATTTCAAAACTTAATACTTATTATTATGCTTTTAGATAATTCCATTGTTTTTCTTATAGATTTCTACAATTCTTTTTTTCAATGAATATTTTTATTATTCAACTTGTGGGTCAACCAGCTGCCACAAACTAAATGAATATGTAGTAAACAAAAAATAAAAATAAAAAAAATAGACTGCTAGCTTCATGGATCAAACAACTAAATTAGTTTAGTACCAGACCTTTTCCTGTTTCTTCATAAGTACCCTAGAGTTAGGTTCAAGCGCTGAGAACTCTACAATAAAATTAAAATATTAGTGAAAGTAAATTGATGAATTAACTTACCTAATTTTAACATTTATATGTATATATATATTTTATAGTTCATTTAGAATTATAAAAAAATAGAAGAAAATATTATATTATTCTTTTGTTGAGTTTAGCATTTATATCATATTTTATGTAATTAGTTTATAAATATAAAAGATAAAAAAAATATTATATTATTGTTTTTAATAATTTTTACCATTAATATAATACTGACGTACTGGTTTCTGTTTCTTTCTAATTATTCTAGAGTTAGGGTTCGAGCGGTGAGAACTCTAGAATAAAATTAAATATTGTTGAAAGTATGCTGAATATAGGAACACATATATTTTAAAGTTATTTATAATACATTAACATACTCTTATTTTAACATTTGTATCATACTTTTAATAGTTAATTTAAAATTGTAAAATCGAAATATTATATTATTTTTCTAATGATTATAAGTAAAATAATATTACGTACCAGAGTATTGTTAAATACTTACATTGATTAGTATATTATATATCAATTTAATTAATATATTACCTACTTATTTTTAAGCCAAAAAGTAACGCCCAAACCAATGTCCTAAATTTTGTTAAAAAATTAATTATTAAATAAGAAGATTTAATGTAATTAAATAAATGATTAATTTTAAGTGAAATATTATAAATCAGATGAAAGTGAAATATCAGAAAAAATTTGGTTGAGAGAATTGTTTTAATTTTGAAATTGATAAATGATAGCAACAAAAATAACAAATATTGTTATATATAAATTAATTACAAAATATAATGTGTTTTTATATTATAATGAAAGTTGATTTCCTTCTATATATGTATTATAAAAGTGATCAATCGTTTACATGTTTAACACAATTACCACTCTCTTATCCTCTTTTCACTCTCTTATATAATATAAATATTAAAATATTTTAAAAATATTCCTATTAATTTATGATAAATCCTATAAGAAAATGTAAAAATCCTATTTAACATAATTTATTTATTTTTATTTGATTAAGTAATAAATTTAGTCAAACTCAATCAGCTCCTTCAAATTCAACTTAACTCGATCAAATCCAATTCATATCTATTGTTAAACTTACGTCATAGGACTCGAAATCATATCTCACATAAAGCATAAGCCAATAATAACATATTATTCAATTTCAAGAAACTCAAAAATTTTAAAGGTCCGTTGAGTAGAGATACTTAATATCACACACACACATATATATATATATATATATATATATA
>Ga0209700_108219_pt1 | contig 13660 bp, 10 predicted proteins | sample SiratroredBW_FD_187528 | JGI IMG/M metagenome (GOLD analysis project Ga0209700, IMG submission 187528) | Root nodule microbial communities of legume samples collected from California, USA - Siratro red BW (SPAdes) (version 2) | ecosystem: Host-associated > Plants > Roots > Nodule | place: USA... | reverse complement strand
ATATATATATATATATATATATATATATATATATATATATATATATATATATATATATATAATGAATAACCATTTACAGGAACGTATAAATCCCAAGTACTAAAAAGTTATACTTAACTTATTTTAATTATATATTTACACCTTCACTCTTTTTTATTATAAAAAAGGAGAGAAATTCAATTGATTTTATTTATCTTCTATTCTTACTATAAAAGGGGTGAATCTAGAGATGGTGTAAATATGTAAAGTCAAAGAAACACTAGTTATATAAATATACATCCATTGTATTCATTGCTCATATATTATCATTCCAGATTTTCTCAGTACTTAGTATGTGAGGCATTTTGATTTACGGAAGAGATTATGAAATATTTTTTTTTGTTAAGCATAATCCTACTATGTGTTTTATTGTAATGAGGGAATTTGAGATACAAATTAAAGGCAAGGAAAGAAAGAAAAAGTATCAATGTACCAACCTTGGGGCAAAAAAGGTGATCCACCTGCAAATCTTATTTTTCTACAATAATTTCAACACACATGAGCCTGCATTCGGCTGAAATTTACCCTATGCAGTTTTCTCCATACTGTTGCTGATGTGGCCATAACTATAAGCCTATATATACATTAAGCAACAACTTGGCACAATGTACAATATATATGTATACATATATACATACATGCATCCATACATACACATATATATGAATGTATGTATGTATGTATTCATATAATGTGATAAGTATTAACTAGTAATGATTATATTATGGTTATGATGCTTCCCAAATCTCATAGTCTTTTCCTTCAATAGCTAATGACCATTTCTGGGAGCCACTTGGTGGCTCAAAATGTCCTGGTCCGATCTTCACAGCAACTTTTTCATCAATGATGGCTGCATAAACATCCCTTTCTGCTTTGCTAATTTCAACCTAGACCAAGAAAGTTTCAAAGTTAGAACTCCTAAGATATTTGTCATTTGTCATTCTGCATTATGATTTTTCAGTAATTGGTTTCACTCTCTTATTGTATGCTGAGAACCAACATTATTTTGCTTTTATATGATAAGGAAAAAAGTTCATTCTTATTCTTCCACCCTGAAAATGTTTACACAATACTAGATTTGGTACACAGGACAATATTGTGATACTTACTGTGCTCCTGCAGTGGATACCGTTCCTCTGTCTGAGAGATATCAGACTTGCTATTTCAGTTTTGTAGGGAGAGAAAATGTGGTCATAAAAGACTGATGGGGTTCCTGGGTGAGTAAGAATGTAAGCATATCCTATCATTTCTTTTCCACTTGGAAATCTCCAATGACCCTGCAAAAGAAGATATTGAAAAAGTATATAAATCTGAATAAACAATCTGAAGAGATTCAAAGAAAAATGTCCAATTTGAAATATGCAATTATACTTAAGCAAACTTTTCTGTATGAAATTGTAGGCGATAAATGTTTTCATCGAAATTAAACTTAGTTAAAGGGTCAAGATGCATCATGATAAATTTGGAATGAGGAATTTCAAACCTGAGTAGAACCAGTGTCATGATTCTCTATGAAGGTAACAGCACGAGAAGGCCACCATCCAAAAACACCTGGAGGCTTTCCCTTCTCATCTGACAATCGCCAATATTCACATTTTTCCAGTGCCTATATTAAGAAAGAATTTAACATTTCATGGTTAAGTAATAAATGGGAAAAGCAACCATGTTATAGTAAGCACATCTGTGTTTTCTTACAAGAAGTACAGGTTTTGGTTGAAAACAAATTATGAGGCTAACATAAGGATGTTTATATCATTACAGTTGCATTCATTTCTCATATAGCAGAAGATATGTGATGTTATGAAAGGGCCAGCGTTAGAATTAGAGAATTTTTTATGTATGCATTCGATTTTATTACAATTATTAACAAAGTTTATTTCTTAATCAATAATTGCAAGTGCATCTAATTATTTAAAGTGAACATCCTCACTTTAGAAGAGCCAAATTCTATCAGCAAAAGAGTACCAAACCGGATACCACTAAAGGGAGAAAATGTGTTAGTAAAGTAGGAAAGTAAGTATACCATTTTTACTCACCCAGAAAATGTAAACAAACTCCATCAAATAAATGAAACTAGCTTGATTTCAAAATCCATTTGACCTTGTTCAATTGAAAATGCAAACTTGAACAAATGCTGTGAAAAAGATGTACCGGAGTTAATGCTTACAGCGTGAAGAATCCCTTTTGTTGTAACATCAAATGCACCAGAGGTACCATTAGTGGCATTGATCCAGTCAACTATCCTTTGCCTATGAGCATCTTGATTATGATCAGCTTCACCATTTGTATAACTGAGGGAATCCCAGTACTCTCCCACAGAAAAATAAGGTTCACTTGCCTCTATGTAGTCCCTTACATAACCACCCCAAAATCCTCTGACAAAGTCAAGCCTCCATCCATCATATCCAATTTCTTTCCTGAAGGTCGCATACAGTATTAGAGAAGTAAACAATTCTACAATACACTATAGTCAGCTATTATCACACCATAAAGCTCATGAGAGTTCCATGTGAATATTTGAACATTTCCATGTGCAGACACGTTTTCAATAAAGCCTAAAGTGGCAGCCTTGACCTGAGAAAAACAAGTTACAAGGGTTTTGCTTCTTAAATATATGCCTAGCACAGAAGACATAATAGATTTTGTCCAGTATCTACTGAATAGATAAGCTATGGCCTACACAGATCAGGGACTGGCATCATGTACTGCCAGGAGATGTCATAACAAAGACAAAGACACGCAGAATGGTGATGATAATAAACCAACTTGGTCTCAAACAGCTATAACTTGTTCTAGCATCAAAATGTCAATGCACACTTACAAATTCCATACATGAGACACAAATATATATTGTTAGTCATTGTGGTAGTTGCCAAGTCAAGTACAATACAACTGACAGCCAGAATAAAGTCTGAAACATGAAGCTTCAAACATGAAAGTTTAGAAATTTTTTAGACGGTTTTCATCTTAATTCTCTTGGACAGAATGTGTTAGCTCTCCAGCATAACCATCTTGGCAACAAAACCATTAGTCTAAACAATTAGAACCAATGATCTAGTCACGAACTGGTTGGATGCATTTTCCTGACCACAATTTTTTGTTAATGATATAAGCTGAAGAAAAAGAGTCTAAAAATATGAACCTCAACCAGCATAACCATTCTTTGAGATCTTTTCTCACAAACTCCTGTGAATGATCAATGTTTGGAGCAGCATGAAAACTATCTCCACTACTCGTGTTGCCCCTACCCTGTATGTTAGACAGGATATTCAATATTTTTTCAGGTTCTCCGAGAAAGTATAAGTATCATAGTGTTAAAATAATCAATGGAACGTAATAGAAAGGGATGAACTTGAACCCTAAAAATTAACTGTTAGAGAAAAAGTAGAAAACTTTTATCTATCTTGTTTTGCTTTACTTTAGGACTACTGTTATTAGTTCAAAGAACAAAAAAACATAGGAATTATTCAAAACCTTCACAAACAAACCTGAAAATGTGGATCATCTGAAACAACTGCACGATCATCCCAGTCAAGTCGGCCACCAAATATGTTCCAAACACCATTCTTATTCTGATAATGTGCACAGCGGTGATTCAAAACAGCATCTCCTAGAACTTTGATCCCAACTTCATGAAATCTTTTCACCAAATCTTTGAGTTCATCTATGTTTCCATATCTGATATTTATTTTCAAAAAGAAAAATTGTAACCACTGATATGAGAAAGTTCCTTTTCATGAAAATGTTATGAATGCTATCTATCCTTTGAGATTACCTTTTCTTCCAGTGTATTATATAATCAACAGCTAAAAATATACCCTCCGACTACTCAAGCTAATGAGTGATCATAATATTTGAAAGTCTAGCATATGTCATATGCTGTTGAATGTAACTGTCAAACAGGAGTAATTTGCCTAACGCTGAACCTTCCATCAATTTATTATGAGAAGATTCACGTCAACTACAGTAAAAGAATTAGACTGCATCTAACCAATTACCTGGAATTTAAATTATATAAATCCTTCGGCATGTATCCTTCAGGTGAAACAGACTCTGTAGGTGGTGGTAACCAGACCACAGTGAAACCAATTGATGCTAGTTCTGAAGCTATATCTTTAAGCTGCATGTACCATCTTCCAGATACATGAGATTCCCAGTTAAAGCCTTGGCATAATATTTCATACCCTGTGCCTGTCCCTGAGCATATTTTTGGCTCCAGGGACACTGTCTCTAATTCCTCTGAAACCTCTGGTACAACAATAGTTGTCTCAGGTTCCACATTGGTTTCTTCCGGTATTGCAGTAGTTGACTTAGAGAAATTTGGAATGGAATTTCTGAATATATTATAGGCTTCAGCAGCCAGCCTTTCAATTTCTTCAAAAATGCTTTGTTGCGCCTTTTTAGATTTCGTCTTTTGATTCTTCTCAGAGGAATTGTCTGAGACCAAATTTCTCATTTCATAGGCCACTGTATCAGTAAATGGAAATAAAGAATTCTCTTGACTAGGCTTTTCAATCTGCACACCTTCTGACGGATCCTCTTTGTTGCCAACATTAAGCAAGTTGCTAGAATTTGAGAGAGGAACATAAAAGTCATTTCCCAAGTACTTGAACCAAGTATTTTCATTTTTCTTAAGAACAAAAACAAATCCTGAAAATTCTTCTTCTAAAGTGATTTCTGCTGAAGATCCTTTTCCATCACTTCTTGGCTGCAAAAGGGGAAGAATAAGTGATGAGTGTCTATATCATCTTTGTTGATTGATATTAGAGAAGACATAAAAATCATCAATATTTGTAGAATAAAATAGGAGGAAGAAGTTATACATGACTTGGTTGCTATTAAGCATGAAGGACATATAATTACTCAATATAAATTATAAAACATAGAAGAGAATAAAAGGACAGATTAGTGAGTTGTGTACCCATAATGGAGTTCTCAAAGCTCTGTCTTTAAATGCTACTGTGCCTGGTGGATGAGGAGGAGGTGGAACTTCCCACCTTCTTGAACCATCCCTACAAACTCCCCAGTGAAGGACAACATCTCCAGGAAGATCAGTTTCAACATATAAAATGTCCTTAACTGCCCCAGACTGAAAGCATTTCTTGGTGGAGACAGTGACAGAGTTACTAATTAAAACCTTCTTTGTTACACACACTTCCTCATAGAAACCTTCTGCTTGATTCTTTTCTCGTTCTGGAACTCTAGATTCACTGCTTTCATTCTCGTCAGCTTTTGACTTGTAGAAGATTTTATATATTTGCCCCAAATTCCCTGTGATACAAGAAATGTCATCACAAACTTTCACTGTTTATCACATGACTATGAGTTATTAGACACTCCTAGAGCATTATGAGAAACAAAATAGACTTTTTTACAACAGCAAATGAACTACTATGTCAACGATTTGAAAAAACCTGGCCAAAAATCAAAGCCTCTTTTAGGTTCAATTATACTTGTATCCGAATCTGCCTTAATGTAGTCGACCAAAGAAACCACGAAATCTCTACTTTCGTTTTTGTACCAATTTCCAGTTTCCTCATCCTGAATCAACAACAGGCACACCCAATTGAGAGGCAGAGAGAAATGACAAAAGGGAGGAACAATGTTCAGTCAAAGGATTCTTAAAATCAATGCCTTTATCTAGTGGCAATTGTTAGAAATAAACCTTGAGAACAAAATGAATTGCTGAAATTCCAAATTTGGCTTTTAGATCTATCCTGACTTCATGAAGCGTTTCTCCTTCTGCAGATAAGGATGACTTCTTCAAAGGGGTCTCTACTGCATAATCCTGAAATATTATTCACTTCCAACTTAAACTTTCTGCATGGCAATGTGAACATGTGCCATATTGATCATGACAACTCATAAAGCTTTTTTCTACCTTTATAGGAACAGATTCAGGGGGTATCATATCAAGAGGAGGTTGATCCCATTCCCTGGAGGATCAAGCTTACGTTATCATTATACATAAAATTAGTTGGATTGTTAATATTAAGATGTAAGATAATATCAATTAAAAAATAACAAGGAAGCTCAAAGTCAGAATCGAAGAGAATTCAGCATGTTGTTTAACATGATGCACCTTCCAACATCATCAACAAAGGTAACTCCCCAGTGAAGAATCCATTTTCCAGGTAGACTGCAGCTCACCGTAAGCTCCCAATCCTTCAAATCCTTTCCGTGATCTAATCTCACAAAAATCTTTCCCTTCGCCTAAATCATTCCAATCCAAAAAACCCCATCAATGCCAAACACCAAAACGAGTTTAATTGCGTAAACACATAACAAAACAAAATAAAAATCAAAGCACCTTTTTTGTCTCCCATATATGTTGATTCCCTTTTAACCCCTCCACACCCCACCCCCAAGAAAAAACGAAGATTTCAATGACAAAATTGATCAAGCTGGTTCAAAAGTGGCAACCTTTTTATTCTTAACAAAAAAAAACACCCAATAACTTCTTTCATCCAAATATTTTCCTTAAAATAATAAAAATCAAAACTTTTCCCTTTTGATTATTTCCCCTGCACTGTCATGAAACCAAACAAGATGATATATCTACGTATATTTTTCGGGGTAAACGCAGGATATTCCCCAGCTAATACCTAAAGTAATCAGAGGAGATGATATGATCAACTTAAGGAGTTTGCATATTCCAACAACTGTTATTTTTTTATACGTCACATGATTATCCATCAACCATGTCACCTATATCCAAACATATACATAATGGGAAGGGAAAGTTGAGACCATTTGGGTTCGCTCGATGGCGAAAGTGTTGGTGATGGTCTGAGGACATTGAAGGGGATGGAGGGTAGGTGTATCTGTAAGTGAAGCTGCATGCACGGGAGAGAGAGTCCTACGAGGATGGTGGAAGATGACCGATGAATCATTGAGATTGGAGGAGCACGTGGGAAGAAAGAAGGGTCTCAATGGGATTGGTTTATGGCTATGAAATGAATGCTTTCTGGAGCAAAGGTGGAAGAGAGGTTCTAATGCAACGGAAGACATGGTTGGTTTGCTTTACAAGCAAATGGGAAGAAGAAGAAGATGATGATGAAAGGAAGAAAGGTGTTGCATTGGCCTTTAACAACGTCACCGTTCGTCCCTTTTGATGCGTTCTCTCCACACCATTGGATACAAAACTTTCTTACCAAAAAAATCACACAAGTGTAGCGTTTATGTTCCGGATCTTGTGTGAACCCAAATCCCCCCAACCTAGGCCTATTTTCTCAAGTTCATACTATCTATATTCTTTGATTTCTTTACTTTAATTTTTTATTTATTTCTAAAACTAATATTTTAAACTCTGTCCATGTATTTCTTAAGATTGAAGAAAAATTGTAAAGCATTTTTAGTTATGGAGGAGTTGCTTTAAAAACATTTAGTTACTAAAGTGCCATGTTGGAATTCCCTTATATCTCTTAATCTTTACTGATATTATTTGCTAAACTAATTATTGTTATTTATATTATTATTATTATCATTATTATTATTATCATTATCATTATTATTATAATATTTCTCAAGTATGCATTCACAACTAAATAATAATTTTATCATTATTAATATGTTATCACAATTATTCAGAAAAAAATTATCAAAATCATATAATTTTGTTCCAATATTATTAAAATGGATAATGGATAAGTTTTTAAAAAAATTACATACATGGATGTGTTTATACAATATGACTTCATTGTAAAAAAAATTATGTTAACAGAATGATTTCTAACTTTTGGAGAATATAATTATGTTTGACTATCATGATTTTGATTTTTGTGTTAGTAGAAAAGTAAATATTAATATATATTGAAAGGTTACTCTAAACTTAAAACCAATGAAAAAGGTGGTTTTACAGAGGATTTGAAATAACCCTCCAACAATATCAAGTAATTGATAATCAATGAAAATAAATTTAACTTCATTACGTTTTAGCAACAATGAAACCATTACAGAATTATGATGCATGTGTATTTAGAGAACAACAAAATGTAGCTCATACAAGTTGGAATAGAGGGACCAAAATAACAACTTGACCAAGTTTAAACAATTAAAATTAGTTTAATATGTAACATGTTGCAGTAAAAGCAAGTTATTCTCTTGATCAAAATATGTTTTAGCCACATAAAACAACATCACTTCGAAGAGTCAAAAATTATTCCCTTGATACGATTTTTTTATAAAAAAAAAATCATAAACTTACTAATATAGCTAATTTTTAAAATAATTACCCATTCCAAGAAGTTTGTAGCTTATATGAAAAATGATTCAACACGTTTTCAAGACAACCCCAGTTATTAATTACAAAGAATTTTTAGTACAAATAAATATTAATATATAATGAAAGTGAATATAGACTTTGTGAACGGCAATTGGTGTTGCCACCTGCATGGATGATTTGGAAGAACAGAATAAGGAGAAGTAATTAAACTCTGACGTGAAACCAACGAACCAACGTCAACCAAATCCTATGATGGAATGTTGCATCACCACATATACTAATACTTATTATTCTAAGTTCTAATCATACATATTCAGTTTTAGGGCTCTTTCTTCAATTTCTCATACACCGTTCTTTTTCTTTGCTGCTTCTTCTTCTTCTCTTCCATTCAACCGTCCATTCAAATTTAATCACTGCCATGCCACTCAGCTCCTTCCTTCTCATTTCTCATTTTTTTTTATCTTCTAGAATAATCTTATAAATTGCAAACTTAAATGGACAATAACTACATATACCTAACATCACATATTATTTACAATATTCTTCTTCCATTGATTTATGTAATAAGGAAATAATTTAAATTAGTGTGAATATTTTTAAAAATAATATTACATCGTAAACTACAGTAAACTTGAAGAACTATAAAATAATAAAGAAATGTTTCTTAAGTTTAAATGAAATTTGAAAATATATATATATATATATATATATATATATATATATATATATATATATATATATATATATATATATATATTAACTGGACAGAAGCATAAATAACCTAAATTTAAGAAAAAGGTTAAATTTAATGTGAGAATAATTTAATTTCAACATATAAATAGATGAGATTTATCGCGGAAAGCAATTTCAAGATAAAAATTAAAAATAATTAAATTTGAGATTTGAGGAAAGAGAAGAAAAAAAATCTTAAATTTCTAATATAATAATAATAATAGAATTTTATCTAGATGGACAAATGATCGAACCGGATTCGAAAAAATTGGATCAAGATAACCCAGTCCATTCAACAGTTTCACTTACCGTATTATATTTCATTTAATAACATATAAAAAATAATATTTTAAGATCAAAACAACTACTTAAAACTATAGTATAATAATAATATAAAATAACGATTTATGAATTACATGAAATTATGATGTGATTGTATATTTAAATATATCATTGCTCTAACATATCTAAGATAAATTTAGAGTGAAAAAAAATCAATGTGCCATCAAATAAATTTTTGAAATATTTGCTACAAAATAAAATTACCGTTAATTAAATGATATATTTTTTACCATAAATATAATATTCTCACTAAAAACATCTCAAAAAAATATTATAACTAAATTTATCAAAAAAATTACAAAAATAAAAGTCAATCTACAAACATAGTACTTAATTATAACACATTTTGACCTTTTCTTCTCTGAAACTGCATTTTCAATTTTTCTTTACTCTCAATGATAATTTTTATATTATAAATTTGAGTTTTTTTTTTTCAAATGAGGACATTTTTATTATATTCAATATTAGCTTATTCATTTTAAAATTATTTAGAACTGTAAAATATTCTTGTATGTTAATATATTTATTTTTCTAAAAATTCAACTTTTTCGTTATTTACAAATTAAAACAAATTTTCACTTTTTCTTCAGTGTCAATGTTGATTTTTATATCATAAAATTGAATCTTATGAATTTGTTTCACAAGAAATATAACAGAAACCTTTATTTTGAAGATTTAGAATTAAAGTCCAACAGCAAAAATATCCAAAGTTCTGAAACTAAGTGTTGTGCCACACACATAGTTGATCTAGCTAAAGTACTAGTGGTAGTAGCAAGTGAGTCTTCAAGAATCTGTTGCATTTCCTTGGAGAAGACCATCCCTGATTTGGGAAGCAACATCTTGAACAGCACCAGGTCCATGTGGAATGAAAACAGCATTGGATTTGGAGGATGCACCAATGTCCTTCATTGTGTCAAAGTATTGGGTTATGAGAACCATATCCATGATATCCTTTGACGTTGTCCCAGGCACATTCTCAGAGAAAGCCAACACACTGTCCCTCAGACCATCTACTATGGCTTGCCGCTGACGAGCAACTCCAAGACCTGCCAGGTACTTTGACTCTGCATCCCCTTCTGCTCGCTTTATCTGTAATATCTTCTCTGCTTCTGCTTTATCACTTGAAGCCACCCTCAATCTTGCAGCTATTTGTGCATGTAAAGGGTTATCAAGGAAACACATAAACAACTTTTTCTTCAAACAACATATGACTAAGATGTCTGTAATGTAATTATATGGAAGGTTGTGTATTTAAGGTGGTACCAACAAGTGTAATGATGATTGTGTAACATTTATTTTGTATCAAAGCATGAAAAGGGAAATATGAATGATTCTGTAACAGAAACAAAGACATTAAGAAGATGTAGAAAGCATACCAGCATTGATCTCATTCATGGCTTTCTTCACGCGCTCATCTGGCTCGATATCCACAATGAGAGTCTGAACTATTTCATACCCATAAGCTGACATAGCCTGGTAGGAAGTAAGAGCAAACAGATTATGAATGTCCTACTCCAAAATCTTAATTTAAAACATAAAATAAAAGGGTATACCTTTTCTAGTTCTTCGTCAACTGCTCTTGCGATTTCGTTCTTCTGCTCAAAAGCAGCATCTAGTTCCATCATCGGAACACTGGCTCTGATAACTAAAGAATTAACAGGAGTAAATAAGTTTCAATACACAAAGATAATTTCTTCCAATTAGTTTCACAATGCAAGCACTAAAATAGGCACCATCAAAGACATAGGCCTGTATCTGTTCTCTGGTATTGCTGAGTTTGTAGTATGCATCTGCTGCCTTTTCTGCCAATGCCCGATATTGAATAGAAGCAACCACCGTAACAAACACATTGTCCTGATGGGATTTGCATTATACCATAATCAGTCAAATAATCCGGCCATTAATCAAGCCATTTATGATAGTTATCAGACTCATTTAATGAGAATGAGTTTTGACCTATTTTTTCATTATTAGAATTAGAGTTTCATCTTAATGTTTGGCATAAACAAGATCAACTTGGAATAACAAAGTAAAACTTTAATTGTGATTAAGAAACAACATCATCAAAATATTTGGAATGTAAAAGGAGAATGGAAGAAACAACCTTTGTCTTTGTTTCACAACGAACATCTAGCTGGTTGACACGCAAAGAAAGTTCACCAGCCACACGACTGCCGAAAAACCATGGCACACAGTGGCAGCCAGGTTCAAGAACATCTTTGTATTTTCCAAACACTTCCTTAACGGCCACACTTGACTCCTCCACTTGCAGACAACCTAGCATACTAAACAATTGTCCCATCTTCCCTAAACACCCAACAGAAACCAGCTACATAAACACCAACAAAAGTGCAATGCATCAACGCCCAACAGAATCATAACAAATACATGTTATATTTTTTCAAAAGAGAAAATAGAAAACTTCATAGTTTTCAAATATTGAAAACAACAGAGATCGTGCAGTTACTCAATCACCTTGATAATGAGAACTTGAAAGCTTGTGAGTGAGGATGAAAATGAAGGTGGCTTTATAGGGATGTAGTTTGGATGAGAAAAAGAGGAGGAGAGAGAGTGCAAAGGAGAGAGAGTGCAAAGTGATCAAAACAGTTTCACAAAATTCTCAGTTTTCAGAATCCAAACAAAACAAACTTCTAGTACATGCAAATACATATATATACACACACATGTATATAAAAATTTTAATTTTTTTACAACATGCTTTCTCCAGCTGCATTGGGTGAAGATTACATGGTCTTTCTTGTTGGTGAAGCATAATCCCCAACCCTTAATTGCCAACGGAAAAAAGAAACGAAAAAAACAATTTGTAACAATTTAAAACGGTCATAGTTTTTAAAAAACAAAAAATAAAATGATTTTTAAAGGCTTTAAACAGTAAAATAAATCTAACTCGATTTTTTTGACAAAATGGCCATATTGAATGGCTTTAAAAATAATAATAAAAGATTAAATTGAGCTTTTTAGAAAAAAAAAATCAAATTCAAGATAAAAATAAAATAAAGTACTAAAAGTAAAATTCAATCTAAATTTTTCATTTTGATTGTCAATTATATATAGGTTAAAATTCGTTTACTCTATGGGTAAAAATGAGTTAAATTGCTCCTTCGATACTTTTTATAAAATGCAAATTTAAATAATTCAACTGTTGTTGCATCTCATGTTCAAAATTAGACTATGCTACAAAAATTTCATATAATTTCAAAATTATTTAAAAATGTATTACATTGCTTAATTTTGACTTATCATGTGATATTCATAAATCTGTAATATTCATTATTAAATATAATATCTACAAAAATTTAAATTACGTCAAATTTATCATATGGTAGACAAAATATAATGTTTTCGGCTTCTTTAGAGTCTGTCATATGAATAACATTTTAGGAATCTATAACTCGAAGTAATATTTTCTTAGAAATACATAGAAATTTAAAGTAAATTCGATGCTATAAATCAAAATAACGAATATTTCTTAAGAAAAGAGAAAAACGAACTTTAGGCAGAACTTGAACATGTTTTAAACTGTGTCAACCAAATTGGAAATGTACCTAAAATTTTAATTTTAAGATAGAATTATATATATTGCACACATCATTAACACGTACTGTGCTATTGCCAGTAAAATTTTCAACAATTACATGTCACCAAGATAATTATTCACTATTCATAAAATATTTTTAATAAGTAATTCAAAAACTAATACTTGCAGAACATTCCTACAGGACCCTACATAAAAGTATATTATCCTACACTTCAACCCCTCACAGTATAATCTCTAGAGACAATAATGGTAAGAATGAACAACGCCAATCATCAATCTATAAATATTGAAATTTGAATTTTTACTACAAGAAAGTGCTATAAAGTATAACCTGCTGCCTATAAGCTAAATAAAGTAGGGAGCCAATTACTGCTATATATTAAGCAATAAAGCTTCTTTCTCATCTTTTTATAAACAAAAGACAGTGATTAATTTAAGGAGCGGCAGGGTTTGATATCACAAGCAAAGCCTAGATAAATCAGGAGATAAACAAATGTGAAAAACAAAGAAAAATAAGGATGAGGATTTCATAATGTTCAATATTTTCAAACAACCTGATGAAAATATTGAATAACAATTTGACAGAAGAGATAGTAGCTCAATAAGCTTCATTTGCTCCCACCCAGATATTCTTTCAAGCGAAAGCCATAACATAATATCATAAAGCAACATGCTTCTTTTGCTTTCAACATCTCCATCAACAGATGCTTTGACAGAAGGTACATCTACAAGGAAAAACTAAGAAATGACATAAAAGGTGAAAG
>Ga0209700_108215_pt1 | contig 13671 bp, 6 predicted proteins | sample SiratroredBW_FD_187528 | JGI IMG/M metagenome (GOLD analysis project Ga0209700, IMG submission 187528) | Root nodule microbial communities of legume samples collected from California, USA - Siratro red BW (SPAdes) (version 2) | ecosystem: Host-associated > Plants > Roots > Nodule | place: USA... | reverse complement strand
GAAACATATTTTATTTTTTTCAATAATTTATTATTCATATAAATTTAATTTAGTATTAAATTTTATTTAAGTTTCTTATAAGTTTAGGTTATTATATAGTTTTTTTTTTTCTAATATTGATGTGTGTGAATGTTTTTTCCATCTATAGGGTATCGGGGGTTATAAGAATTTCTTATATGAAGGAATTTTAAATTTTAAATATTATTTAAGTGTGTTATAAGTTTAGATTATTATATATATAGGTTTATGACAATATTGGTGTACCATTATTTATTGTATAAGATAATTTGTAATTATAAGTGCGTTTTGTCATTGTAATTAATTTTGAATAATTTAAATATTTGTTGTTATGTATATAATTTAATTAAATTAAAAATATTAAAAAATTGGAGGCAATCTTTATTTAGTCAAATAATATTTTATATAAATGAATTTAATTTTATATTAAATATTTTTGAATAAGTTTGTTATAGGTTTGGGTTATTATATAGGTTTTCTTTACCGTGTGTGAATATTTTTTTTATAGTGTATTTATGAGTTATAATTTATATTTATAACTTCTTATATTATGTCTTAATTAATGAAAATGATTTATTATGATCTTTTATGTGAAAAGATATTTTTAACATGGATAACACATATGGGTATTAATGATGGTGTGGACATGAAAATTATTTCACACCTAGAAGAACAATTAAAATTTCAAACCGAAGTCGTTGAAATGACGATTCTTACCATCGTAGCGTGGGCAGTGAATGCACTCAATCTCTCAAATGGGAGGACAAACAGTATGACAAAGTTAGTACCCCAAAAGGAGCGTTGTCGGCAGGAGTTAATGTCATACTTGGTCCACACCGAGCGATGTCGCGACATTATTTGAATGGGTCCGGAAGCATTCATTCATTTGTGTCAGGGATTAAGGGAAACTGGGTATGTGAAAGACGCATTTTGATCAACAGTAGAGGAACAAGTGACAAATTTTCTTCACATCATTAGACATAATGAGAAGAACCGAACTATTTCATTTTTTTTCATTAGTCTGGTGAAACAGTTTCTCGCCATTTTCATAATGTATTAAACGCAATATTGATGTTAGAGGAAGAATTCCTAAAGCAACCTTTTGAAAGCGAGGTTCAACCTTATATCTTTAACAACAATAGATTTTACCCATACTTTAAGGTACCAATGTATTACTAATATATCATTATATAACTTTAATTGATTGTTAAACTAAATCTTATTGTTCATATTAGGATTGCTTAGGGGCTATAGATGGTACTCATGTACGTGTTAAAGTCCCTCAATCGGATGCTTCTTGTTTTCATGGAAGAAAAGATTGGACAACACAAAATATATTTGTGGCTTGTGATTTCAACACGAAATTCACATATGTTCTAGCTGGGTAGGAAGGAACAACATCTGATTCGAGGATTTTGAATGATGCACTTATACGAGAGGATCCACTACTGATACCTGAAGGTGAGTTAGAGGTTATTTGGTCAATTGTATGTAAAGTACTAAGTTAGTTGTTGCTTGTAATGAGTACAATTTCAATCATTGTAGGAAAATACTACCTCGGGGATGTTGGTTTTATGTTAAAGTCGCAGGTGTTAGATACCATTTAAAAGAATACTTTAGAAGAGGTCCACAAAATGCATGAGAGTTGTTTAATCGTCATCATTTATCGCTTCGAAATGTAATTGAAAGAATGTTTGGTGTGTTGAAAAAACGTTTCCCAATTATAGGCAGTGCACAAAACCGCATTACTCGTTGGATACAATGACAAAAATAATTCTAGCATGTTGTATTCTTCACAACTTTCTTCGCGGAGTGGACAACGATCAGGCGATACTGGATGAAGTTGATCAGGAGTTGATGGAACAAGATGTCGAACCATCTGTGTCCCTCCCTCGTGAGGATGATTATAGGCTAGGTTCACAAATTAGAGATCATATAAGTAATGAAATGTGGATGAATTATTAGAACAATTAAGATGTTGTAGCAATTTGTATTTGTAATGATAAAAAGATAAATTTTATTGCTTTAGGAATTAATCATGACTTCATGATTCCGTAATCTAATATTTATGTGTTGTGTTATGGTTGGATAAATTTCGTTTCAAACAGATACATTAAGGATCGTGGAAAAGGCATTGCTTCTGAGTCTTCTGGCAGTATCCATGAGTTTACAAAGTGGACTGCAGAAATGGACTTTTGCCTTTTATATGCTATGATAGACAAGGCACATCTGGCCAATCGGGTGGATGGAAGTTGGACCACCCAAGCTTATAATAACATTGTCACAGCTCTCCGCCAATTATGGTGGGTAGGGATAACAAAAAGTAATATCAAGAATAGACAAAAAGACTTTGAAAGACATATGGCACGACGTCCACGATCTCTTTAGTGGACTTAGTGGATTTTCCTGGAATGAATCCACAAAAGTATTTGATGCCAATGATGAAGTTTGGGTTGACCTAATTAAGGTAAACATGACACCTTTAACAATTTCCATTGTTAATCCTCTATTGACATTTAAGTTGAATTAATTTACATCGAAATGTTTATTCCAGGTGAAGCCTAGGGCAACTGGCACTATGACTTGATGGAGGAAATATGGGCAGCTGATCGAGCCACTGGCCAAGGAGTTGGCATTGCTCGTCATGTTAGGTGACGTATTGAGTCATAATCTTTTAACATGGACTTGAACGAAGACCATGTGGAATACGTGCCAAAGCCACCAACATTTCACCAAAAGACTGAGGAAGCTTTTCCATCACCACCACTGGTGGATTCTTACAGTCCAACGCCCAGTCATTCCACACCATTTGCACCTTCTGCCAGAAACTCATCATCAAAGGGGATCGAAAAGAAAAGCATCCATGGTGGAGTTGATAGATGCTCAATTTCAAACATTGACGACTAATATAAAAGAAGTCACTGAAGCCATCAATGTCGGCAATTCAAATATAAAAGAATTGTCGACAATTGCACGTGAACACAATGTAATATTTCGTGAACATGTGCACAACATGCGTCGTAGCTCATTCTACCAGTACACCGAAAGTGATATCTGGGACATGTTAGTTCAACTTAACATACCCAATGATGCAATAATGGAACAATGTTACGAATACTTGTGCAGTAACCCAGCTTTGGTGAAATGTATATTTGGCATGCCCCTAAATCATCGTCTGACAAAGTTAATGAGTATTATAACTAGTGGCTCCTTTTGATTGATGTTGAATGTCCTATTTTAATTGTAATTTGAAAACTTTATGTGACATTATAGTTTGTAATCTTCTTTATGTTGAACAATATCGTTTGTAATGTTATTAACTATTAAATGTTATATATTTATATTACATAATGATTTAGTTTGTTACTCACATTGTTTCATATTTACAAAAAAAAATTACTTAAATGTGTATGATCTAAAAAGCTTTATATTTTACTTGTATAGCTATGGCTTCATCTTCTGGAAGCAAACAACACAAAGCTGTTAGGACACGTGGAGGGAAATCCCGACTTTGTGATGATGTTACTCCTGGTCCTTAGATCGGTGGCGTTGAGGACATGCTAAACCAGACACAGTTTTTTAATCAACGAGACCAAATGATTCAATATGCGACTCAGTTCTACGGGAGGAAAATTCAGCCACCAAAGGTGATGAATTTGTCTTGGTTTAGAAAAGAAGGGTTTCAATTTCAAAATCATCTCATATTTCAACAGTTGCAAACATTTGTCACGCTCCAACATCCTTACTATGATGACTTGATAAGGTTTTCTATTCGAACCTCAAGATGACTGCAGATGGTAACCTCCAAAGTGAGGTTAGTAACAAAAAAATAATTATTGCACCTTCTGACTGGATGCCTTTGGCACACCTCCATTACGAAGTCCTGGAAGTCTCATATCCAAACATCCTTGAGCACCTTAACTACGATCGTGAATTAGCATTGAATTCAATGCTTAGACCTGAGTTCCAGAGTCATGGTGTCAAGAATGTAGGTAGCTTGATTGTTGATGATAGGCTACTCCATTACTCCTACGACCATATATTAAGACCGCGACAAACAAACTTTGCTCAATTGCTGCAAGAAGACATTTTTATGTTATGGGCCATAAAAAATAATATATTGATTAATTTGCCTCATTACATTATGCAGCACATGCTCAAATGCAAAGATAATAATATGTCTCTTCTGTACGCCATGCTCATTTCACGCATCTTCAATGTCTTCAGCATCGACTTGTCCCGTGAAACATGTGTGCACCTGGGTTGGACAAATTACTTTGGCAAAAAAAATTGCACAAACTAAATATCTTTCATGTTAATGATATTTGGCAATATGGGACAGTTGATAATGATGACGATGACGAAGATGGTGAAGAGCCACCATAAGCGGAGGACCATGTTCACGAACCTGCACCCCAAGGACCAGTCCCCCACCACGGTCAGATGTTTGGTTTTCAAGAGTTGCAAGAAGAATTAAATAGCTTGAGGATTCACATCGATCAAAGATTGGATAATTTGAATATGCATATGGATACTAGGTTGGATCATTTGCAGATACATATGGACACTAGATTGGATCAATTACAAACTTGTATGGACACTACATTTAATCATTTCTAAATGCATGTGAACATGCGATTTGAAGGAGCGGAACAGAGAATGGACAAGGTGCAAAACCAAATTATGATATTTTTATGAATGTGTTTGTTTAATATTAGATGTATTGTTATTTTAATGTTATTAATTACTTTTATGTGATTATGTTATATTTATTTATTTTATCAAATTTAGAACTTAGTTCATATCTTTTAAAATAATGTGTTTTCCTATTTATTTTTACAATCCAATTTTAGAAAAAAAATTGCATATATCAACAATGTATAAAAATTTTAATTTTTATATCAAACTCACTTGACAACCATTTTGAAAATAATTACAGTAGAAATTAAAAAAAATATTTCATCAATGAAACCAAACAAATTATATAAATATCATTAATTAATTTTAATTCAAACACCAAATATATAATTACATATTTTCATCAATAAAAAAATAATTCAATTACATCAAACAAACTAATTATATTTTATTTTAAATTATTTTTAAACTCAAGGATAAATTTGTAATCTTACCATTTTATTTATTTAAAAATATTAAAATATTTGTCACACCTATCACATCATTCACAAACTTTCACAAACTTTCCACTCAAATCTTACTATCTTTCCTTTAATCCAAACAACCAAACTTTCTATATATTTTCATCTCAAATCAACTCAAATCTACTTCGAATCCAAACATACCCTAAATCTTTCAAACCCACACTTTATCCATCTATTTAGTTTTCTAACATAAATATCTCGTAAACTTAACGTCATATTTGAATTTTGCATATAGTGTTCTCCATCTTTGGGAAAGTGAGAGAAGAAATATGTCATTTGGTTTCATGGGTCATTGTTATCTGATCTTCTCCTAGATACATTAAAGTCTTCCTTGTCACTCTGTTTGGTATTTTTTTTATCCCGAAACATTCCACTAGATATGTGAGCTTGTAACAGAAATTATCAAGGGAGAAAAAGGAAAGGAAATAAGACAAAAAAATCCTTGGAATGGAAGAAGAAGGGCATCAAAGCTACTATGTTTGGTACAAATATTTATTGGTTTAAGATACCTGGAGATATTATTTCGCCTGGCTATACTCCTCCCAAGCCAAATGAATCCACATTTCAAATTATGGCAACCTATGAATACAAACACGATAGCTAGTTAATTAAATATAAATTTTCAATTTATATTCGTGTAAGAGTTAGTTGGCCACGTACAGAGAAAGAAAAGTGTCGTCACATTTGAATGTGTAAGAGTAATTAACAAGAAATATCAAACATCTAAAGAGGAAGAAAAATTAATTATACAAACTCGATTGAAAATTCAAATTAAGTAAAAAAAAAAAAAGAAAAAGGTGATGGGGTGACTTGAAAAATTGAATAGAAGATCGGAACTCGCCCTCTCACCCTAAACACTAACCAAATTAATCCTGCATGTATACAAAAGAAAGGTCATAATAATAATAATACTATCATCATATTACATCCAAACGACCCAATTCGCCCCCGTTACTGGAAACAGAAGCACCAAATCAAGGAAAAAGCCTCAAGACGCACGCATGTGCTGCCACGTGCCCATCTTCCCTGGAGTTTTTCTTTCTTAGTTGATCCACGTGTGTTGTGTTGTGTGTGTTTCTTTCTAGCTAGCGACGCCCGTGTGGGTTCCCGTCGAACAAATCGTCAATATAAGTCTCTATATCCTCAGCTTGGTACTTTATATACTTCTCGGTTTGTCTTCCCGGATCCAAATACTGCGAGAACCTTCCCAAGAAAGATCTGTACGCAGGAATGACGAGGGCAGAAATGGAAACCCTAAGTTCCGATTGGAGCTGTTCATCGCTCACCACCCACATGCTCTGCGTCTTGTGGATCTCCTCAAACGCTGCGTTGAAGCCCTTGAACCGCTCCTTCAGCACCGGCTTCTGCACCTTCCCGTGATCGCTCAATCCTTTAGGGCTCAGGTAACTCAGAATCTTGCTCCACGTCTCCACCTGGTAGTTCTTGTGGTAAGTCCTCAGCTCCGTCGATCTCTTACGACACCACGTTTCTCCCATCACTTCGTAGATCTCCGCAGAACCTTTTATCTTCTGCACTATGTACCTTCCATTGTTCATCATGAAAATGCAGCTTAACGCAACATCCTTGTACAGCTTCGCCTTCCCCTCCAGATTCGAGTCCAGAAGCTCCATCACCCGCATTAATTGTGCTGCAAAAGGCGACACGTCCTCTTTCTGTTTGTTCTCGCTCTTCGCTCTGCTCTCCTCGGTCTCGTAACGAGGCCTGCTGGTGGAATCCGCACGCTCGATTTTCGAATGCTCTTTGAACACTTCCTCCAATGTGTCTTTATACTCACACGCTAACCTTAGGTAGTTCATGATGTAACGTGTGAGGGGATGCACGGCGCCCCCCGCCACCGGAGTTTTTCCGGTCTCCGATTTAATCGAATTCTCCAGGTCGCAGAATATCAACACCGCTGCCTCGCCCAGGCGACATTTTGCGGAGGTGGTTTCTGCCTTGATTTCTCCCATTATGTCATCCGGGAACAAGCTCTCCATTATTGGAATAGCGTCTCGTAGAGTCTCGTACATGTCCAAGAGTTTGAAGAGTTTTTCCCCTGCGCGCTTTGTCATGGCAACGCTCTCCCCGAAATTAAGTAGCTGAATCACAATTGTGCGGGAGATGTCGCCCATGAGGCTCACCACCGTCTCAGCTTCGTCGCCGAACACCATTTCGACTAGCTTTCGCTCGCCGGGGAACCATACAGAGGTGCACTCCTTCCAGGTGTTGATCCACGTGGGGATTTCGCGCTCCAGTGCCTCCCACTGCATTCTCTGAACCTCGTCTATGCTGAACTTCTCGTACCCTAGAAGTTTGTACATGCCATCCTCAAACGCGTGCCTCCGCGAAAGTGCGTACACTTGGCAACACTCGTTTTCGTAACCGCTGGCTATCATTTCCCTGGCGATTTTGTTCAGACTCGCAACGGTTTCCTCCGCGAAACCTGGGAATTCGGGAACGGGTTCTTCAGGTGGCTCTGACTCTGAGAAGTCCGCCACCTGTTGTTTCCCCTTCGAATCTGGTTTATTTGGGTTTCTAGATTCTTCCATCAGTGTACGGAACTCGTCCTCCAAAAACGATATCACGCGCTGCTGAATCACGCTGATGCCGTTGATCATGAAGTCTATTTTGCCCTTCACCTTGTCCTTGTCCTTGTCCTCTTGTTCTTCCTCAGCGTGAAGCCGCGAGTACTCTATGAAATGGTTCATCAGCCTCGAAATGCGATTCGCGCATTCCAAAAGCGAGGAATCGTCTTCGATTGTCTCTCCCCATTTCAATTCACCTGTGTCGTACTTCACCATCTTCTGTTCCACGAGATGCAAGAACACCGGGATGAAATTAGGGATTTCCAATGAGGTACATTCTTTGGCATTGACATTTTGTTGTAACGTCACGAGAAATTGCTCAATCTCTTCTGAAACCTTCTCGAGACTCGGAACGGGAGATTCCGGTTGAGTCTCGACGGTTTCTTCTTTTTCTTCTTCTTTCTTTTCATTTTCCTCCTCCTCTTTGGATTCTTCATTTTCCGGAACTTGTTCTGAATCTGTGGCTTTTTCAGTTTCGCCGTCGGGTTTGGCGTCAGGTTTGTCTTCAGATTCCAGGACCGGTGAGTGAGGAGTGTCGTCAGTGTTGATGTTCTCCTCTTTCTGAGGCAAACTGCTAGAATTATCGTTGAGGTTCTTTTCCATTGTGATTGTCACGATGATTGTAAATTGGTTTCCGTCAGAGAAAACAAACAATGAAAATTGTTTCAGAACGATAAAAGATGCAAAGACAACATCGGAGAATTATCCGCTGTGTTTTTGTTTTTTTAATTTTTCTTTTCCTTAATTACTTCATTTTGGATTTTGATAGTTATTGACCTGTTATTGGTTAGGCTTTTTTTTTCTCTTTTTTTCTTTATGCTGGTTTTCTAAAAAAATATGAGGGGGAGAGGGTTGAAAAGGTCGTGCCAGTTTGTGTGTGAAGGGGAGAGAGAGAGGAAAACGAATGGACAGAAAAATGGTGGCAAATGTTTGGGGTTGACCGTTGACCCTGTTTTCCTTTTATGCATAACAAAGATTTTATTATTACTATTGTTGTCCTCTTTTGAGGGATGGAGGAGAAATTCATTGGCGTGTGTTTTTCTAGGTTATGTAGATGTTTACAAATTTAAGAAAATCATTATATAAAATAACAGTAAGGTAATTTTAAATAATCTAAAGGATTTAACTCGATCAATTTCTTACTCTCATTGTGTTTATTCACATTTGGAAGAAAATTATTCATATTTGTTATTCTGACTGAGTGATAGCATCCATAATCCATATCTTTACAATATTCCATTTTAATTAAATTAAAAGTAATTCAAAAAACTAAATTTGGTTAGTAGAACTAAAGTCGAGTCATTTTTTTTGCTCGAAATGAACCTCGTGATAAAACTACAAGGTGAAAATGTTGGATTAATTATTTTGTGGACATATATAAATTAATAATTTCTCTAGATTCACTTTTTTATTAAAATATTATGTAGTCATTATTGTTATTATTTATTTGGTTACGTAAAATATTGTTTATATTATGTGAATATTTATTGGATCAGTTGATAATAGGTGGGCTGAGCCAATTATTAATTAATAATATATAGAAAAGTCTCTATAACTGTCCAGAGTCAGATTTTATTCTACTCTATTAAAGAATAAAGAAGACAGTTATCTGTATATGCTTATGACCTTGGAGTAGTTTGTACACACTCTTTTCTCTTATTCTTTGCAGAGAGGTCATTGATCAGGAATGAAAGATCAGGAACGAAAGAACCCACAGGATAATGAATCAAAGCTATTATTCTTATTCCAGATTTTGATTCTTCTTATCTTTATATATTATGATGTTTTCATATGCCATAATCAGACTTGTCAACACCCAATTTCGTCCGGACAAATAAAATTATTCTAAAATATAAAACAATATAAAATAAAAATAAAAATGTGTATTATTATTTAAATAAAAAAAGAAAAGAAAAGAGTTTTGATTCTATTCTATTTTATGAATAAAGTTAAAATAAAATTCGTAAAAAAGAAAAAAAAAGTAAAAAAAATCAGTCTATTAAAAATTTGTTAAAAAATAAATAAAATTGTCATTAAAGTGTTGCCATGTTACATCCTCTCTTTTTGCTTGTCTTTTATGATGCCCATTAATGATATGAAAATTAATTGAAAATAAATTTAAAAAATTTTAGAAAGGCTAGAAATTTGAATAGTTGATCTGATTATTATTCTGATTAATTGCAAACGATTTTTTGCTTAATAGTGATTAAATGTTGATGATTTTCAATTAAATGCTGATTGTTATTGTTATGCATTTTCTTTTTGAATTGTTATGCTCATCCTTTTTATTCTTCAGGCTCCATTTGGTTAATGTTCTAAAATAGTAATTAGATAATTTGTTTATTTTTTGAAAAGTAGAAAAAATAATGATAATAAATATATATTTCAAAATAATAATAATATTAAAATAAAAAAAAGTTTAAGTATTTATTTTTATTTTTATTGTTGTGTTATTTATGTTGCTTTCAATAAATGTAAAAACGAAAAAAAAAAACAATAAAGGAAAGAAAATGAATTAAAATAATAATAATAATAAAATGTGTCAGCCACATTACCTCCAATATTCTCCATTTATTCCCCATATTAATTTTATTTTCGAATTTGATTATATGTATGGGAGGTTATGATGCCATAACAGCAATAATGGTACAATTCTGCCCATTCTTCAGTCTCTGTTCGTCCTTGGGATTTAACAGTTAGTTGGTGTCATAAGTGGGGATAATTAGGAATTAATAGATTTGAATCTGAATTAAAAGAGAATAATTATTTGGCAGTTCACAAATTATAATTAAGTGGGGATAATTAGGAATTAAGAGATTTAAAATTTGAATTAAGAGTGGGCTGACTAGAATTAGTATAAATATGCATAGTGAGCAAGTGGATAGACACGCGGAAAAAACACGAGAAATACTAGAAAGGGTCCTGAATATTAGTGAGTAGATCGTTTGAAGGTGAGAGTTCAGAGAAGAAGGGAACGTGCTTTTGGAGGATCTTCAACTGGTACGTTCTATTTACTCTGTGTTATATACTTATCACATACATATGGTTGCTCTGTTTGATGGTTATTATGATATCTTGAGGTTCATCCCTTGTCTCTTTGATTTTAAAATAAAATAAAATAATAATAAATTATAAAACATTTTCCAATTTTCAAGGAATGAATCAAATGCTTTCTAAAATTTAATAAATTAATAGTTCTTGAAAATATATCAAAAATATAAATTTTCAAAACAAAAAAGAAAAAAGTTTCAAAACAGCCATAAAATAATAAAGATAAAACATCTTCAAAAATAATAAAAATGAGATAAATATAAAAACATGTCTTTTCGATAATAAATATAAAAAACCTTTTTTTTACGAAAATAAAGTAATAGAAACACATTTTTCAAAAATAAAATATAAAGACAATTTAAAAATAAAATAAAGAAAGAGTTTTTTATAGTATAAAAAGTTTTTTCCTACCTCAGGTGTGCGAAAACTCCAGCTAGAGTCTGTTCCTTTTATTGTATGTTCATAAAGATTGTCATTACTGATTGATATGGATGTGCGGTAAAGGGGGTCATAGCTCTAGTGGCCTTTATTAGGTAATTAGGATAAGCTACCTTTGGGAGCACATTTACATGCCTAGAACTTAAGCCTCATTAGGGCAAACCCTAATTAGGACACTAAGGGAGACTTTTTGTAGCTTAATTATCCATTGTCATTCATTACCAACAAGCATTGAAAAATTAAAAAATATCAATCTCATTTTTTTCCTTGCATACAATATATATATTTTTTTTAAAATCAATCTCATTTTTTTTTTAAGAAAATTGGTGAGAGTGGGCTAAGAACAACTCTGGCTAGGAAAGACTTGGTACTTAAGCAGTCCAATTGTGACTCACCTCTCTTTCCTCGAAGTTTACTTGGTATACTTTCAACACTTTTTTTTTTAAAGAGGGAGATTTTTTATATAAAAACAACAACAATTGATTTTCCAAAAACAAACCCTAATTTCACGCATCACATTTTCTATTTTAATAATAACAAAAAAAATATTATACATAAATAAATAACATTAATCTCATTTTGCATTGCATATTTCTTTTTTCTGAAAAAATCATTTTGAGAAATAATAATAAAAACATAATAGAAATATAAAAAAATTAAACATTTTCTCTAGCATGTATTACGTATTTTCCAAAATAAAAAAAATATTAAATATTTTTTTTCTAACATACATTGCATATCTTCTTTTTTCTAGAAAACCATTTTAAGAAATATAAATATAAAAATATTAAATATTTTGTCTCACATGCATTGCATAGTTTATATCTTTTTCCTAAAAATGATTTTGGGAAATAAAAAATAAAAAACATTAAACATTTTTTCTAACATGCATCACATACGTTTTAAGATTTTCAAAAATAAATAAAAATACTAATCTCTTCTTTCTCACATGCATTGCATTTTTTTCCCTGAAAAAAGTGATTTTGGGAAATATAAAAAAAACATTAAATATTCTTGTCCCACATGCACTACATATTTTTTTTCTCTAAAAAATGATTTTTGGGAAATAAAAATAAAAGAAATTCAACATTTTTTTCCTAACATGCATTACAAACTTTTTAGGATTTGAAAAAATTAGATATATAAGAAAATTGATTTTTTAAATGCATTACAATTTTTTAAAAAAAATTATCAAAGAAATGTGGTCATGCATCTGTTCATATAACAAAAAAAATTGAAATAAAATTTCATTCATCAATGCATCCCCATGATAAAAAAAATAACAAAAAAAATTAAAATAGTTTCATTTATACATTCATTTTTTTTCAAGATTAAAAATGATATGAGAAGAGATTGTATCCACTCGTTTATCATACATTATCATTTACAAATTCATATATTCTAAAAAAATAATCATAAAGGAAATCGGGATTCATTCATTCATACATTCACCTATGACTTCATACATTCATACATATCTCATAAAATGTATTCTCATCTAAGTTTCACGTATCATATATTCATTATCATCTAAAGTTTCATCCAGTATTCATGTACTCCCATGTAAATAGCATACACGCATTCTTAAAAAAAAAATAGTTTCAAATAGACTTAGTGCATTCATCCATGCATCTTCATAGCCTCATGCATTCATGCATTTTCAAAGTCTTATTCAACAAGCAAAGAAAAAAGTAATATAAAATTAATTTTTATATTATTATTCATTCTATAAAAATACATTTCATGTATGCATCATGCATTCAATAAACAAAAATAAAAAATATTTATTTTCATCATACATTTATTTGTCTTTTAAGAATTCTCAAATAAATTTCATGCGTATGTTCATGAGCTCTTATGCCACTTATACATTTCTGTTTTAAAAAAATGTTGACATCAAATAAAAAATTTTAGTTATTCATTCATTTTTTTTTTAAAAATTCATACTTTCTAAGAAAAATAAAAGAGCAATCTCATTCATTTCTAAATACATTTTCTTAAAACTTTCATGCCTAAAAAAAATAATATAAAAATAAAAAAATTCAAAAAAAAAAAGTTTTATGTATTCTCATAGATTCCTATTCATACATGAAAAAAAAAGATAAAGTCTTTTATGCATTCGCCTATGTAGTCTCATTTAAAAAATAAAAAAAAATATGGTTTTGATGTATTAACCTATGCTTTCTCATACTCAAAAAAATAAAAAAATGAAAAATAAAGTTATATGCATTTTCATATCATCATTTAGCAAAAAAAAAATGGAAAATATACATTCTACATGCATTTTCATCATACATTCATTTATGCATCTTTATAGGAATTCTCAAATAAAATTCCATACATATGTTCATGCATTCTCATGACACTTATGCGTTTCATTTGAATGTTGATATTAATTAATAATAATAACAAAAAAA
>Ga0209700_108214_pt1 | contig 13675 bp, 8 predicted proteins | sample SiratroredBW_FD_187528 | JGI IMG/M metagenome (GOLD analysis project Ga0209700, IMG submission 187528) | Root nodule microbial communities of legume samples collected from California, USA - Siratro red BW (SPAdes) (version 2) | ecosystem: Host-associated > Plants > Roots > Nodule | place: USA... | reverse complement strand
ATTCCAATTCCAAGGCTCGAGTGAAACCGATCCAAGATTGAAATGGATTGGTCTTAGCTATCATTTGGAACCAAGGAATCACCTCTGCTTCCATATGAACTGCAGCAATGGTAAGACGTTGCTCCTCCGGAGTATTGTAAAATGTGAAAAATTGCTTTGCTCTAAAGATCCATTCCAGCACATTCGAACCATTGAAACGGGGACAATCAAGTTTTACATTACGAACCTGAAACGGCTGAACTACTTCTGATGTTGACGATTTGGATGTCTCTGCTACATGCAAAGATGTGAGTGCAATTTCAATGCTCTCAAAACGACTAGAATACTCTGTATGACGAGATTCCATCAACTCTAACATTCGCTTGATATCTGTGGAGAGGTCCTTCAATCTATTGTTTTATGCCATGAGTGGAAATGAGATGAGATGAAAGCACCAATGTAATGAGGGAAGATCAAAAATTAAATGATACTGTATTTAATCTATGTATGTATTATTGGAAGAAGACAACAGATTTGAACATAACAGAACAGAGAAGATAACACTCAGAGAGATAATAGAGAGAAGAAACAGAATTCAATAAAAGCCCCCCTTTTCCTCTAGTCTCAATTACTATATATTTAATAATATTCCTCACTCATAATTACACATAATCCTTCATGAGTGAATTGGCCTTCCGCATTCTTGAACTTTTTCTGTTACCCATAGTCATTACCTCTTCATTATTCTTCTCCCTGCCCATTTCCTTAACTATCCTTGTGTTTGTGCTATTTCCACTTGTAACAATAAATTGTATAGCACATTAAAATATATTACACAATTAACTATTCAATTTCATTTTAGGGTATGTTTGCTTTTAACTGTGAAAACTCATAGAAAAACGAGTAAAATAAAAAAGAAAATAAGATATAAAATCAGGAAAAACTTGAAAGCCTTTTAGCTAAGAACTTCCACTCACTTTTGTGAAGAAAAATACACTTTCTAAATATTGTATTAATTTTCACAATCATTATCAGTTAACAAAGGTTAATCGATTAAAGTTAAATAAAATATTTACTTTTCCCAAACATAATAAATAACTGGAATAAATAAATATAAATAATAATTTAATATTTATAAATGTATTTTATTATTTTATAATAAAATAAAGAACTAAAATTAAAATATTAAAATAATTAAGAAATAAAATAAAATAAATTTAATATTTTGTTAATATATATTTTTAAATTAAAATGAAATCAATTTAATATTTTGACTTTCATTTACAAATTTAAAAAATTTACTTTTTACATTTAACTTTTCTAAAATTTATTTTATAAATTATTTTGTAAACATATTTAGATATTATTAAATTTATTCTATAACAGTAATCTATCGATTTGGAAATAGCACGTTCATCCTTTTGGTCACGCCGTCCCATAATAATAAGAAGCAGAGGAAGCAGCTAAAAGACTTCTAATCTAACCCTTAGAATTCTTATTTAGGAATGAGTTGGAAAAGGTCAACACAAAGATTTGATTATTACACATTACATACACGTAACAACCATCAACACAACAATTCTGATTGGCAAAAATATGTTCTTTTTGGTGTTAGTTTTGCTGGAGAGTCATTTTTAGTGAAATTTGGATTAAGCGTAAATAATTTTAGTCATGATTCTTAAATCTAGTTTGAAGTATTTTTGATAATTGGATTAAATATTTAAACTTTTTATGGGTACAGATTCATAGTTTCTTTACAGTTTAATTATTTTTTTCATTGACTGGTCAAGGAAAATATATTTTTTTTGGTTGGTCAGAGAATTGTATGCAAAGAATAAAACAATGATATAAGTTTTCTATACAAATATTTTAGAATATATAAAATGAAATTTTAAGAAATAGGAAAGTTTTACTCACCTTGTCTTATAAGATGAAGGTCTTACTCAACTTGTCTTATAGATAACCTAAATTAAATTTAAAAATATATACAAGTAATATTTTGTTTTGTGACTTCAGTTTTCTAATAATATCATTTTGAGCATAAAAATTTGGATATTAGGTATATTTGTATTATAAGTTTTTTTTTTTTTAATTTTGAGATGTTTAACATAGGATAAATGTAATTTGTTCCTTCGTCTAAATTATGTTTTAAAAATATATTTATAGTGTGTCTTTTAGTTTTCGTTTCATGAAGATAAAAGTATAGTACTTTGAGCATATTGAGTTTTAGATTTATGAACTGTATTTAAATATTTGTAGCATTTTGTATGGAGACTTCATCTAAATTAGAAATGAATCTTGTATCTATGTTTAGTCTTCAAAGATTTGTCTTAACTTTGTAATCAAGCATTAAAATTAATAGTATGTAAAATAAATATTTTTATTCACTGTCATTAAAATAAGAGATTTTTTGGACATGACATTAGATTTAAGACTTGTGTCTTATCACAAAATTCAAATTCATCAATGCCTTAATAGATCACCTATTCATAATACAAATGATTATGTTTGAATTGCAAAATCATTGGCATTGAATGTCTAAATTTTTTTCTCTCAAGTATTTAAGTGATATTTGTGACGAATACATTAAGAGATCTAATAATAAAGATATCAAAAGACTACTCTAAATGGAGAGATACATGGTTTATAGGTATATTAGGTGCCGTTGATTATGTATATTGTGAATGGAAAAATTGGCCAATTGCTTGAAAGAATCAATTTTGTGGAGGTGATCATGTCAAAACTATGATTATGCTTTTCAAGATGGGTGTCACAAGGCTTATGAATTTGTCATGATTTCTTTACCATATATTCAAATAATGACGTCAAAGTGTTACATGTTACATGTTTTTAATTACCTTTTTACCTCATTAACATATTTTTATTTTTTATTTCTTTCAATCATTCTTTATTTTTTTATTTCTCTTAATAGTACTTTTTATTCTTTAATTTCTGAAATAACTATTTTTGTTTTCTGTAATAACACTTTTTTTTTCTATAATAGTTAAAATTGTGATTATTAGCTTATTAAAATTAAGAAAAAATAATAATATAAAAATAATTAAATTAATGTTTTAAAAAAAAGAATACAAAGAAAATAAAATGAAATATTTTATAAGTTTTTTAACTAATTAAATATAATAGGAAAAAATGATAAATTATTTTATTTTATATTTTATATTTTATAATAAATTTAAATTTGACATAATAAATTATATTAAAATAAATTATAATAATTTTGTGATTGTATTTTTATACTAAAATTGATATTAGAAGAAAAATTATAATAAATTATAAAATTGTAATTTGAATTAAAATTTGTATTTTTAGTTTGTTAAAAAAATATCTAAATTATTAATGGCAAAAATCAAATAAAATTTTGATAAAGATAAAATTTGATTTTTGATAAATATAATATTTATTTACAAAATTACTTCAATAAATTTATTTTATTTTTCGTATTAATTATTTAGATATATTTTTAACAAATGGAAAATACAAATTTTAATTCAAATAAAAATTTTATAACTTATTATAATTTTTTCTTCTAATATCAATTTTAATACAGAAATACAACCAGTAAATTAGTATAATAAAATACAACCACAAAATCATAAAATAGCAATAAAAAACAAAAAAGAAACAAAAATAATAATCATAATTCATGTACTGATTGTACACAAAAAATAAAAAAAATAAAGCTAAAAAAGAATAAAAATAAAAGAGTGCTATTTCACTTGTAGAAAAAAAAGGGAGTGTTATTTAAAAATACTGTTATTTAAAGAATTAAAGAGTAAAGAGGTCTATTAAAAGAAATAAAAAATAAAGGGGTGTTAGTGAAGTAAAAAAGTCAACAAAAGAGTGTTATTTCAATGTAAAAAAATAAAAAATAAAAAATAAAAAAAGAAAAAAGAAAATAAAAGAGTGTTATTTCAGAAATTAAAGAATAAAAAGTGTTATTGAAGGAAATAAAAAATAAAAATGTGCTAGTTGGATAAAAAAGTCATTTTTAACAATGTTTTATTAGGAGAAGCTCTTGTTATGCAATAGATTATCTTGCATATGGTATTTATCTAAAATGGGTTACAATTGTAAAAACAATTTCAATGTTTCAAGGAGAAAAGAAAATTATTAACACACGATAATCAATAAAAAAAGGGATGTTTGAAATGCTCTAATCCTGATTTACAATTATGTATATCACTCTAATGAATAATATAATACATGCATGCACGATAGTGCATAACATAATTGTTAAAGATGACAAACACATATATGGTATGTTAAAGATGTAATTAGTTTCTTTATAATTAATTATGTTTCTGTTAGAATCTTGTCAGCTTGTGTTTACACGTGTATGACTACTATAACTAGCGTAACAAATTCTGTTAGTAAGCAGTCTATAAAATTTCCTCTCTGTCCACAATACGTCGTGCTCAGAATCATTTTCCACAATTGTACTGTTTTCTTTACATTTACTTTCTTAGTATAAAGAGTAGAAGAATATGTTATGGAGACACCCAATAACGTCTCTATAAATGCTTCTACAGTGCCTTCTTCATTTTTGACAAAGACCTACTCGTTGTTCCATTCATTGAGCGAAATTGCTTCAATCAAGCTAGATCGAAGCAATTACTTAGTCTGGGAATCAGTTGTTCTCCCTCTAATTAAAGAGAATCTACTTATATCGCACATTGACGGTACAGGTGTAACACTTCCTCGTTTTATCAATGGTTCGTCGTCAATAGATTACTTGTTGGCTGGTTATAGAACAGGATGACACTAGAAGTTAGTGCCCAACTCCTTCATTCCAAAATGGCGCTAAAGTTATAGACGAGTTCTAAGGAACTCACCCGTGCGTTAATGAAATCTAGAGTCGTGGTGATCAAAGCGGAGCTCCATCAAACTTGGAAAGGGAATTTGAAGATGGAGGAACATCTTGCTAAGATGAAGGGAATTTTAGATTAACTCACTCTCGCGAGTGCTCCACTTATTTTTGATGATCTAATACTACATACCATAAACAGTTTGGATGTTTATTATAATCCAATCATAGTGAGGCTAATAGACCAAGTAAGTTTAACTTGGGTTGAAACATCGTAGACATTACTTGCTTTTGAAACAGACTCGAACAACTCAATCATTTCTCTACACTATTTGTTCAACCTTCAACCAATATTGCTCACCGAGATGGATCAGACTTCTCAAAGAACAATACATTGGAAAAAAACTCATCAATGGCATGGCTCACGTGGTGGTGGACGTAACAATGGTCGAGGAAGATCTAGAGGAAGAAGAGGAAGCCACAATCAAGGAGGAGGAAGACCATTTTGTTAACTCTATGAAAAACCTGGACACAATGTAGCAACATGTTGGCATAGGTTTGATAAGAATTTCCATGCTCCATCGAAACAAATGAATTCCCATAACTTTTTGAAGCAACCATCAACATTTTAGACATGGTCCCAAATTGTCAATGATCTATCATGGTATATGGACTCTGGTGCTTCATACCACATGTCCCCAAATGCAAATCAATTCGATCATTTTGCTTCAACTAGTAAGAAATACCTTTTTACTTGTACTGGAGAAAAAGCATATATTGTTGGTATTGTAAATACTTCACTGCCCAAGTCAAATTACGTATTAAAAATGTGCTTATAGTTCCCTCTGCCACTAAGAAGCTTTTAAGTGTTGATAGGTTGACAAGAAATAATCAAGTAAAGGTTACCTTCACTAATGGAATGTTTGTTGTGAAAAACAAGAGGACAAGCCAGCGGATAGCACGAGGAAAGGCAGTTCACGAGTTGTACCTGATAGTTGAACAACCACACATCACTGAAAGGCAGGTACAAAAAAGTTGGCCACAATAAAGGATAAGGAACAACAAGAACTCATGCTCTGACATTGCAAATTGGTCACCTCAGTACTAGAGTTTTAGAAAAAAATTCAAATGATTTTGGAATTAAACTTCAATGTACCAAATACTTCTGTGAAACATGTCAATATTGAAAATCAAAATTTATACTGTTCGTTAAATCTGTCTCTCGTGCTTCATGACCACTTTAATTAATTCACATAAATCTATGGAACCTTCACCTACACAATCAATAAATGGATATATTCATTTCATTGATGATTTTAGTTGATTTGCTTGAAAGTATCCTTTACATCACAAGAGTGATGCAATACATGCTTCTAATCAGTTTTAAGTTCTGATAAGTTGAGTACCAAAATTAAAGCAATTCAATGTGACAATGGAACTAAATACAAACCATTTGCACAAATTGCTCAGGCTAATAGGATTGAGATGCGATATACCTGTCCATATACCTTAGAGTAGAATGGTAGGGCCGAAAGGAAGCATTGACACATTGTAGAAATGGGTTTAACATTATTGACACAAGCCCACCTACCTCTTACCTACTGGGTAGAAGCTTTCCAAACTGCTGTGTATCTCATAAATCGACTGCCAACACCAACTCTCAAAGGGTCTACTCCTTTGTTTTTTTTTTCATGAAACACCAGCTTATAAAGAGCTTCAACCATTTGGATGTGCCTGTTATCCATGTTTAAACCTTACAATACACTCAAATTCCAGTATCATAGTCAAAAGTGTGTATATTTGGGACCAACACCTCAACATAAGGGATTCAAATGTTTGAGCTCAACTGACCAAATCTATATTTCAAGAAATGTGATTTTTTGTGTTTCTAGTTTTCCTTGTGTTGTAGGTTTTCCAAATAGAAGAGCATCATCTTCTAAGAATGAGTGTATTCTACCTTTTGCTGCTCATAATTCAAATTGAGAAATGGATGAAAGACTAGTTCCTTGCCAATGTCTTACTCACACACATATGCTTCAGCTTCAAATTTACCAAGAGAGAACACCAACAACTCAAGTGCACTAGAACTAATTCACAAAAAATGAGCACAACTAACTTGTCACCAAATGGGTCAACTCATCACAACCAAATTCAATTGTCAAATAGTGAGGACTCAAGTGATTCAAATGAGTCTTCTCCTATTGAAGCAGAGAATTTAGTTCAACCACCGGTGCAACACCCGATGGTCACTCGGTCTCAAGCTAGGATTTTCAAACCCATGATTCCTTATATTGGGGTTATTGAAATGGAAGGCCAAAATGGTAACTTAGAGCCTAGAACAACAAAAAAAGCCCTTTCTACACCTTGTTGGAAGCAAGCAATGTTGGAGGAGTTCTTTGTTCTCTAATGTAGCAAAACATGGGTTTTAGTACCCTTCGATGACACTCAAAAATTGGTTGACTGTAAGTGGGTTTATAAGACAAAATTCAAAACTATTGGCTCTATTCTTAAACACAAAACACAACTTGTTGTTAAGGGCTTTTAGCAAGTTGTAGGTGTGGATAATACTGAAATTTTTAGCCCAGTTGTTAAGCCAACCACCATTCGTGTCATCCTTAGCATTGCAGTCCCTTTAAATTGGGACGTGAAGCAGCTAGATGAGAACAGCGCATTCCTAAATGGTTATCTTCAGGAAGACGTTTTTATGAAACAAACTTGTGAAAGTCATCTATGCTCTCAAATAGGCTCCACGTGTCTGGTTTGATCGTCTACGACTCACTCTACAACACTGGGGGTTCCGAAATGTTGTAAGTGACATCTCATTATTTTATCTCCACGATTCCAAACTCACGATGTTTATATTTGTTTACGTGGATGACATCTTTGTGACGAGTAATGACTCAAACTTTCTCAGAAAGTTTAGCAGTAGACTAAACTCGGTATTTGCCTTGAAAGACTTAGGATCATTATATTATTTTTTGGGAATCGAAGTTCGAAGCGATAACTTGGGCGTTTATCTTAATCAAGGCAAATACATTCTAGATATGTTGAAGAAGTTTGGTATGACAAATTGTGTTGCCGTAACAACTCCTGTGGTTACAGGATTCAAGTTCTCAGCCAATGACGGTTAAAAAGTGGTTGGTCCCACTCTATATCGAAAAGCCATAGGCTCACTACAATATCTTCTTACCACTCAGCCTGATATTGCCTTCTCTGTAAACAAACTTAGTTAATTTTTGTTGCAACCTACAGAGACACATTTTCAAGGAGTGAAGTGAATCCTTAGGTACCTCAAAGGAACAATTCATCTCAGCTTACATATTGAGTCAATGCAACACATGAGGCTTGTGGCCTTTAAAGATGTAGATTGGGCAACAGTTTGGACGATCGGAGGTCAGTAGGAGGAGTTTGTGTCTATCTCAGAGATAACTTGATATCTTGGTCTTCCCTAGAGCAAAGAGCTATCTCGTTCAAGTGCAGAATCAGAGTACAGAGCTTTAGTTGGTGGTGCTTCAGAGATTAAATGGCTTAATTCACTGTTGACTGAACTTGGGCTTAGATTAAAGCAATCGTCGATGATTTGGTGTGATAATCTCAGTGCAAAGGCATTAACTTCAAATCCAGTACAACATGCCAGAAGTAAACATATAGAAATTGATATTCATTTTATAAGAGATATGATTTTAAAGAGAGAAGTGAATGTTCATCACGTTCCTTCAAAATTTCAAGTGGGTGACTGCTTAACCAAAGCCTTAACTCAAGAACAGTTTGAGAAAGAATCGAAGTAAACTTAGACTTCGTTATGAACCATCAAAGTTTTAGGAGAAATGCTAAGATATAATTAGTTTCTCTGTAATTAATTATGTTTCTGTTAGAATCTTACTATATCATGTTTACACGTGTATGGCTATTGTAGCTAGCATAACAAATTATGTTATTGAGCAGTCTATAAAATTTTCTCTCTATGCACGATACATTGTGTCAAAATCATTTTTCACAATTGTATGTTCTGTTTTCTTTACGTTTTCTTTCTGGTGTCAATTTTTAACATGATAATGAAGGAACAAGATCAATTTATCTAATAGTCATCCTAATTTTGTTACAACTTACTTAGAAAGAAGAGTATAATTTTGTATTTTGTTACAACTTACATAGAAAGAAAATTACAATTTTGTGATTTGTAATTACATTGGCCACTTCAATATGATCGATAAAACATATTTAATAACATTTTGACGATGAAAAATGATGAAAATTAATTTGTGTAATGTTATAAATATTTTATTATAAGTATCTCTTTTTATTATAAAATATTATTTATTATATTTATTAAAAATATTTTTATCACAATAAGTTACTTTTCAATTATAATTACTAAATTAATTTTGTAAGTTGCGAAAAAGTAAAATGCAAATAAGAAATTGTAAAAGTGATATGAGTTGGGGATAAGTGCCTATTTTATTTGGAATGTTTGATAATTTTGACGTTAATCTAACTAGGTTTAAAAGAAACACGTATTTTAATCCCTAAAATATTAGAAAAAAAATTGCAATTAAGTATTTTGTGAAGGGTTTATAGGAATTTACTAATAAGTTGATTAGGTCAAGATGAGATAGAAAATCCAAATCAAGAAGACGGTAGATTTGCAAAGACTAGCAATTAAGAATTCTCTAATCTACTAAGATGTTTAGAAAATGGTTGACGGGATTATTTTTTCCCATATAATCTATATGGGAAAAAAAATATTAATATTATTATCAATAAAAAATAATAATATTATTAAAATTAGTAATAATAATAATATTATTATTAACTTATATAATTAATAATATTATTAATATATTTAATATTAATTTTATTGATATTATTATTAATATTCATAATAATATTATTATTTTTATATTATTAATATTGATAATAATAATAATAATATTCATAATAATAATAATAATAACAATGAATATAAAATCTCAAAGTTAATAATAATAGTTGTGAGTTGTGTTTGTATTTCAGAAGAATTTCAATTCAAATCCTTGTTATAACACTTTGTGAATAATATTAATAGAAATATAGTAAAAATAATTACCAAATATACATCAATTTTGACTTAGAGAATTTAAACTTATCTTCTTTCAAACTCATGTATAGAATTGTTTTCCAAAGAAGTGATTTCATTATTAGAAGACAATTACTTGGTACTAAAAGAATCCAATAGCAAAGATGTGAACAAAATTGAGAATTCGAAAGTAAAAATAATTATTAAAGAAATAGATTCATTATATTACTTTTATCTTTCTTCTCGTTTACTTTTATTTTATTTTACTAATTATTTTTTTATTTCTCATTTGTTTTTATTCTCACCCATCGTGCTAAATAGAGCTTTAAGAAGAATATGTTTTTTTATCGGCTATATAAGAAAAAAAAATGTTAATTAATAAAATTAGTTAATACTTTATTTATTCTTATTTATAGTGCTTAATTATTTAATTCAACATGATTAAAAGCAACTAATTTAATTCATAATAATAAATTTATTTTAAAATATATTTTTTTAAATTGTCAATCTCATGAATTTTTGTTTCTTCCAAATATTTTGGCAATATAACCTCTCACTAATATTTGGTAGGGATATATTTTAGTCTAAGAATGATTAACGTAAAGAATATTATAGATTGAGTTAATAAAATTAAAAAAACGTAATTTTTAATTTGAGTACTATATATGACCAAGGGAGCATTATTTAATTTTATTAATTACATTTGAAAATGAACTTTTTAAAGTGTCTTTCATTGTCAAGAATAAGTAATAGAGTACAATTGGAATAGTATGTCAATTAATTAAAATGTATTTTTGAATAATTAAATAAGAGGAAAATAGTCAATATGCATATCTTTAAATTCACCAAACTCTTTTTTTTTTATATAATTGAATCTCAATAGAGTATTTTGCTATTCTTTACCCAAATCATAATTTTTAATAAAATTTAACATCATTTTTAGTTTTTCTATAAGTATACATCATGAACATCGTATTTGAAAATTGATTAAATATAATTTATATCTAAATATGGTGAAATATTTAGTTGTAATGTGACTCATAATTAATTATTACGACTTTAATAATATTTAAATTGTTTCATGTAAATTATGTGTAAAATAGAAAAAAGAATTTCTAGTTATTAGTTCCTTAATGATGGTTAGGTGCTCATACAGTTTTAGAGAGAAAAATGTGTGTGGGTATATTAGTTAATCATAATCTTGTTTATAACAATTTTAATTCTATCCAGTGGAATGTTATTCTTAGTTTTCTCAGACATAATTTTTTTTAAGAATAGGTTTGCTTTGTCTGTTTTTAAATTTATTTAATTTTATCATGAGTTTTGTTGTAATCTTATTATAATTTTTTTATTTAGTTTTTTCTTTAACATTTTATGAGATAAGAATAATAAATGAAGAGTGTAGATTTCATTGTGATATTTTTCCACATCAATCTTCATTAAAAAGAATAGTTTCCATAGACAACAAACAAACATTGGACCTATTATTTGCAATTACCAAAAGATATAATTAATTGAGGAACATACAAAAATTGATGTGGAAAACTTCTACAAAAACCTATCAAAGATCAAAAGCTCCTACTTCAGTAATATGTCGTAAGCAAATCAATGGTAAACTATCGTAGTTGTCCATAGATACACCAATCAAAGAGAAATTGTAGTGATTTATAATAAACAATAATGCATTAATCATGAATTAGAGTTTTGACTCTCCATCCACAAGCACGTTGAAACCAAAGACATAGAAAACTTCTAAACTTTTGGTCATGACAGAACTATTGAACTTTGCTATAAGACACAATTGTTTCAAGTTTTATTTCTTGAAAAATAATCTTTTAAGATTCAAACAATTACTGCTTTTAAGGACAATTTACTCATTACAAAAAACAAACCTTTGTCATTATAAAGCAAAAAAAAAAAAAAAAAAAAAAAAAAAAGTAGATATTAACTAGTTATATAATTTTATTAAAGTGTCAAGATATCCCTGTTCTTTCTAATTTTAAAAGTCAGTTCAGCAAATTTCACTTATTTGAGGCTTGCTCCTAATAAAAAAATTCGGATAATATACTTCTAAGTCCAAATCATTGCTTATTAACATCATGGGCAAATGCTAAACCAGTAAAATCTTATTAACAATAAATTGAGCCATATGTGATGTTAAACCATGTGATGGTGTGAATAGAAAACAGAGTCAGGTGTTGGGATGGCAAGTATACAGCTATAAACAAACTGAGCAGACTTTTTCTTTCTGCACCCTTAAAATTTCTTGGAGCACACCTACAATTTTTAAAATGATATTTTAAAAATTAATATTTTTAAAATTTGATTATTTCATCTAATTATAAGAGTAAATGTTAAAAAAGCGGGTACTGGAAACAAAAGCCAACTGAAATTAGAGTGTGGGATTTTTCTTTCTGCAGCTGCAATATTACTAATTGTGCTCCTATACTAACATAAAAGAACTAAAATGCCCTCCCTCACTATTGTTGTTGCTCCTGTTATTGTCATCACTGTTACTTCATTATGGCCACTACATTGGCAGAGAAGAGAGAGTTCATTTCGAAAAAAAAAAATTATTCTAAAACTACCATTTAAGTTTTGAAAATTTAATTTAGAAAGTTCGCTCAGAAACACATTTTATATATTTTAAAAAATTTGTTTTGAAAAATATCATGTGTTTGAGAAAATTTGTTCCATCAATTTTATCCTAAAAAGTTTTGGGAAAACACATTTTAAGTGTTTTGGAAAGCTTATTTTCGAAATCATATATTTTGTAATGTTCTAGAAATTCCAGAAACTTTTTAGAAAGATTTTCAGAATAAAATTCACTTTTATGAATTCAGTTAAAATTTATGTGCGTGCAGGAAGACAAAGCCAGAGTGGGCACCATTTTGGACTGAACAAAAATTAATAAAAAAATATATGCTCTTCTAATAGCATATAATCCAAAAGCTTATGACAGTGGAAAAATATGGAATTTCATGTTGTTACATAAAGTACGTAATATATGTAAACGTGAGAATGATCACACAAATAACAGTGGTAATGTTAATAATCATAGTTTAACTTTTCTAATAATAAAAACAATAAAAAAAACAGAATAAAATATTTGCAAGTCCCTTATGGGCTTTGTGAATTTGGCCCAGTAAGTAAATTGATAAGATTATGTAACATCCGCATCACAAACTGGGAGGAGAAGTTGCGTATTTGCTTCAATCTAAATTAAAGCTTCAAACAAGTGAAAAATTAGAAATTTTAGATGTTTATTAGCAATTTGTGAGTGATATTGATGATTAGAGTAGTTAATTTGATTATTGGGTTACTGTCGACGGTGAATCTGCATCGGAGATGACGAACTTCGTATGAACCGGATGCCCTGCATCCGGTTTACATTTTGGAAAAAAATTGTAAATCGGATGGGGTCATCCGGCTCACATTTCCAAATGAAAATGTGAATCGGATTGCCCCCATCCGGTTTACAATTTTTTTCCAAAATGTAAACCGGATGCCCCCCATCCGGTTCATTATTTTCTATTTCAAAAAATAGAAGGTCTTTTTAGTCATTTTCACAAAGACAATTTTGACATTTTCAAAACATATGGAGGTGCAGGATGAGAATATTGGGGTGCATAAAGAATCTGTCAGAATAACAAAGAGTAACCCTTTTCGAATTGGGCCTTTCGGACACCGTACAATAGGCCCAAAATAGTTGTATGTTGCTGCACCCCCATATTTTTCCCTTACACCCCATTCATTCAAATACCCATTTTGTCTTTTGTGTTTTAAATTCTTTTGAAGCTAAAAAAAAAAAAAAA
>Ga0209700_108213_pt1 | contig 13676 bp, 7 predicted proteins | sample SiratroredBW_FD_187528 | JGI IMG/M metagenome (GOLD analysis project Ga0209700, IMG submission 187528) | Root nodule microbial communities of legume samples collected from California, USA - Siratro red BW (SPAdes) (version 2) | ecosystem: Host-associated > Plants > Roots > Nodule | place: USA... | reverse complement strand
AAATATATATATATATATATATATATATATATATATATATATATATATATATATATATATATATATACAAAAGTTCATTGTCATATTTTTTTTTTACAATTTAAAAGATATACATTATATAGCAAACTTAAAAGTGTACAGTTAACTATAAAAATATAATTCATAACTTATGTATGATTTATTTGAAAATGTGTGTAAATTAAATTGTAAAAATGGAATGACAAGTTACTCGCCGATTTATATGATAAAAATGAGGAGGATTAAAATTTTAAATTTAACTTTTAGAAATCTGAAGCTGCCCTTCTCTCCTCTATAGTCTACATTTAGCTTTACACCTTATGTTGATTGAGTAGACATTATTCTATCATAAAATTGTCATTTATGAATGTTACCTTAGATATGTTAATAAATAAGAAAGAAAAAAAGGTTCAAAAAATGGGAGAGAAGAGAAGAGAAAATAAATATAAATACATTTTCAGGCGCTTTGAATTAAATGGGAAAGTTATAATAAAAAAAATAAGTTATACATGGATACAATAATGAAGTGTGTCTGTACATGATAAACCTCTTAAAATAATTAAGAAAGTCAAATAACAAAGGATAATTAAAAATGTCTAACAAATAATAGTAGTAGTACAGAACTTGAGATGAGAGTTGGAGTGACAGCTAATTTTATAGTAAAGGCAAATGTGAAGTAGAAGACAGACAGCTAGTGTTTGTAGGGACAGAAAAGTATCCGTTGGAAAATTGAACGTTAAGCTCTTCATCACAGAACAGAACAGAATCCAATACCAGAACCACCTTGTCTGAATAAATGCCCCATCTTGTTCTTTCCCCACTCAACTCAACAACACTTCATTCTCTCTCTCAGCCTCAATTCAGAAAAGAAGAATTCAGAAAAGAAGATGGGGATGGTGGTGGTGATCTCTCTCCCTTTCATAATCTTCTGCTTGCTTCTTGGCTTTGGATGTTACTTCTTTGGAAGAGCAAGAGGAAGGAGAGAGATGCAGACCAATCCACAGGTTTATGGGATGCCAGCTCCACCCCCAGGTGCTTCTCCTGCCAGTTTTGATCCCCACTCCAAGCCAGACAACACTCAGAATGTTTAACTTCAATCCATATCAGCTTCTCTCTTCTGTTGCATAGATATACCTCATATATATTGCCTTTACTTTTTCTCTCTATCTCTTCTTCTTGTTTTGTTTCCAGCTTCAAACTTCAATCAACTTTCCTTTAATTCATTATCTAAATTCAATTTCCTTGTTCAGTTAGTGCCCTGTTTGTGTTAGTTTCGCATAATACAAGTTGGCTTTACCATGTTGCCGATTCTTAAAGCAGATCAATTCTTTTGTTAACACTTTATGTCTATTTAACACCTGATAAGAAAAAAGGCAGAAGAAAAAAATTATAAATATGAAAGGTGATTCATACTATGTAATCAGAACAAAAAAATTAAAAGTAATTACGTTTCGTAAATATATATGATTAAGAGTTGGATTCGTAATTCATATATGTGAAAAACACATGGGATCCAATTTTTATGGATCAAGCTCCCATGCTTAACGTGAATCATTGTGGTAATCCTATTAGTTGAAAATGTCAAAACAGTTTTGCTTATAATATATACTGACAGAAATACAAACACCACTGTGTGTAAGATATTAAATTTAGATTCAGATATTTTCTTTTATATATGCTTGTTTATTTGCATTTTTTTATCCTTTTTAGTAATGTGAATAAATTATTTATTATCTCTCATTTAAAGTTTTAAACACCGACACAATAGAAGAGTCTATGAATAGAAATGTTTAAGATGACAAAATAATATTATGCTTTCATATAATTTTAATCTACAAAAAAACAACTTATTTTAAAATAATCTTGTCAATTAGTATTGTAAGAATATTGATTTAAAAACATTAAATATACTCTATTAAGTTCTTCTAATTAATTTAAATATTTTTTTGTGAAAAATAGTTTAAAAAAATACAAAAAGTTTTTTTTTTCTTGTTAACAGTGTAAAACTAACTTTGCAATTGTCTTCTCCTTATAATTGCTAATACAAAAAATTGATCCATCAATTCTTTAACTAGAATGACGAACAATAAATGTCAACTAGTATTATATCAAAATAAACCTTTAGAATTAATTTTAAAAAAATAAGAAAAAAAAGATTATTGTAGTCTTATATTCCTCTTTTTAATAAGGTAACTTTTTTAAATATATTTTTATCATTTCTTAAAAGTAAAATGAAGTGAAAACAACGAGACGTACAAAATGAGTAGTGAAGAAATAGTTTATTATTATTATTATCACTAGTTTAAAAATAGGTGTATATATCTGCTTCTACTTTCCTTTACAATAATAAAAAATAAGTAGTTAAAAAACTAATTATAATAGTAATGATTAAAATTGAAAAGGAGTTTTTAAATGTATATTAAAATTATAAAAATTATATATATATAAATTCATATATTATTTGATGGTTGAGCGTTGTTCGCTGGAAATGGTGGAAAGGTAGGCCCCACAATTTTGATTAACATTGGCTCACTCTCTCTGTGTTTCTCTGTGTCTCTGATTCTTTCTGCTTTCTCCTTTCTCCTTGGAAACTCAAAATCAAGGAAAAAGAAGAAGGTTGGTTGAATCAAAAACACTACATTGCATCAAATATATATAAATAGATTCAGTTCAATTCAAGCTACATCCATCCATCCTCCTACCTCCTGCTTCATCTACCAACCATGGCGGTAACTATGCAACCCAATTTCATCTCCTTCTTTTTCGCTACATTTCAATTTCAATTTCAATTTGATTATGAGCATGGATTAACTGCAGGAGAAGGGTAGAGCATTGCCTAAGTTTGGGGAATGGGATATGAATGATCCATCATCAGCTAATGATTTCTCAGTAATCTTCAACAAAGCCGGGAATGAGAGGAAGTATGGTGCTAAGGCTCGCTTACCCCCTAATCGTTGCAATACACCAAAATACAACCCTCAAGTCGCTCTTGCCAAGTCCCATTATGTAAGTTTTTTTCTTTCTTAACTTTTCACAACCTATGCTCTGCATTTTTCTTTCCATCACCTTCAAAACACAAACAAATCTATACTTTATTTGTAAGAAATTTTACATCTCACTCATTATTTGATGCATGAATGATTCAAGTTGGTGTGCATGCTGTTTGAATAAACTTCTTCCTAAGCACTACACTCATAATCAATTCTCTTGAGTTAAAATCAACTCATGCATCTCAACTTTTAGGCAGGTTAGAGGGAGATTTCTTGGAACAGTTTTTGTTCATAAGTTGATTTTAATTCAAAAAAAGGTTTAATTTGTTTTATCTTATTTTGTAAGTATCTATCAAGACTATTTGTCTTGTAAGGTATAGGAGGTCTTAGTAAATTACAACCAACCCTTTGCGGTTAAGCTTTGGTTGGAAAAGGAAGAAGAAAAATGAGTCTCGATTATATGTTTGAGGAAAAGCTTCTCTCCGCCTGCTTATGCTTTGGCCAAGCTGAGCCTGGAATTCGCTTGTCTTTAGTGTGTTTGGTTTGGTAATAGGAATCAATGTTAAGGAAAAAACCATGGTGAATTCAACCCAAAAACAAATTTTTGTTGCTTAAAAAAATATCCAGCATTAGAGCTTTGGTAGAAATTTAACCGTTTGTGCCATCGTCCTATTCTCAAATGGGGAAACCCTCATGAATCATACAAAGGGCTCTTGCTTCATACTCCAACTGTTGTATTGTACTTTCATGTCTTCTAAAAATATGGATGTCTTGTTTATATTTATCCTTAATTAGGAGGAACTCGTATTTGTTCAAGTAAGGTCTTATTGAAATCATAATATAATATATTTGAAAATTTTGGATTTTGATAGAGCTGTCGATGATGATAGATCCATGTAGCACTGATACCAACCTAGGGGATAATGAGATGTTACATGTATCTGCATACGATCACCATGTCATAATCGATTCACTTTTCTAAAATTTGAGAAAAGCATTTTGATGTATTTCGTTGAAAAAGACAGTCGCAACTTTTGTTATTTAAATTCGACTGTTTTATAGAGTAAGTCATGCGTTGTGATTCTATGCTTAAGCAATAATGTTTGGATTATTCTCTTAATAAAAGATATGCGATAAAATACTTTATTAGATACACTTGCTGTCTTTGTAACCTGTTCTGAAGAGTACTAACTTCTGAATGAAATTCTGATTTGGAATTTGACCATTTATATATGTGGTTTAGATGTTTGGACATTACATGGACAGACATTTTAATTTTGAAATGCTGTGTGAGTTGTACAGTTTTTGCTTTGTATTGATTTCTCCATCCGTTTTATTTTTGCAGAAAAAATGGTTCTGCTGCATAAAGCCATCTGATGAGCTGCGAGGATAATTTATCCTAGCTAGCCTCAACATAATTTCGGGAAATCTGGAGCTTCATTAAAGCTGTGATGGGTCCTGCTGAAATCTTTAGTCATATATATACATACGTAGTGTAGATTTGGACTTCATTAGGAAACAAATATCGCATGATATATGCAATTTCTGGGGTTTAAAACTAGTTGGTTTCACAACTTATTCACCCAACACTTTTTCATTTAGTTTTTTATCCGTTCAGGTTTCCCTCAATTGTTTATGAAGAGGAATTTGATATTTTAATTTAACTATATTCTAATTTAGTGGACTTCGCTTGCATCGTTTGCCATCTCTCGTCAAATGGAAAACAAATCATAACGAATAATCCTTTTCTGAAATCATACAAAAAGCAATTCAAGGGCGTCCAAGGGGATTTATACTGAAAGTGTATAAATTAAGAAAGATATACCAAAGTGTATAAATTAAGAAAGATATACCAATGTTCAGTTAAAATTAAATTTGAGTAGTAATTGGATACAAAGTGATGAATAATGCCCCTTGCTTGGGACATACTTTAATAGTTAAAGTTTCCTGCCATGTTATTGAAGCTTGGTATGTAATTGGCCAATCTTAATTTTTCTCTTGGTTATATTTAAGCGATAATAAGTTCTTAAATGCTGATACGAGTGAGAGGGTTTCGTTGAATACGGTGCGACTCAAGAATGTAGGTTACCACTGCAAATCTGCCACAGTACCTAACAATTTCTCTAACGCCTTAGCAGCTTAAGCAGGGTAAATAAAGTGAAAAGTATGCCTACTGAAATGAACTATAATTAACATTAAATAACATCTTTCCACAGATATTACGAGCAGAGGTGAACAACTAATTATATAAATATCCATGTGATGAAAAAAAGAACAAAAAAAAGTTTGAAATATCATTCTCGTCTGTACTGTTACATGTTCTCAAAACATTTGGAAGCTCTAAACTCTTGAGGTACCCAATTTTCTTTCAAACAATCGCTGTAGAAGGTAGACTTGAAGCGCACTAGCCCCAATCAGTGCAGCTGATTCAAAAATTGCCTTGTGTATTGCTCTTCGGCTCATTGCATCGTTCACTGCATACATATTCCAAACATAAGTCAACATGATATTTCATCCGCAGTCAAGAATTAATAGCAGAAGAAAAAGTCTGCAGCTTTTATCAACTAAGATGTTTAGTTTGTTGGCTTTTGTTTTTTAAGATCATAAGCCAGTAAATGGACATTCAACCAATAAGGAGTGTGTTGCATTTCACTAAACACAACTTTGAAATGTATGCAAAGGGTGCATTGAAACAGCTATTTCCCATCTATCTGAATGGTACGCATATTTATCGGTAAGTATGTGGTGGCACTTGAGCAAACTCATACTTTTAAGTGAATGTTTTGATTTCAGCTGGAGAACTCAAAAATATTTTCACTTGCAAAACAGCAAATCCTTTCTTCTCCCAATTTTAATCCAATCACAAGGGAACACTCAGGCCTCAAAAGAAAGCCAGTAAACACAATCAAAGATAGGAAGCAGTGTTCTCAACAGGGTGGTCTCTTTTGGTATGGTAGATGAATAAATTAGGATGATCACATAGCAACAAGAGTTTACCATAAAATAGTATCTAGAAAATAAAACAGGACTGCATACAAACAAGGTTTTTTATCTTTAACTGATGAAAATAAAAAATTGTACTCGGAAAATGTAAATCGTAAGATAAACATAAAAGTATAATAACCTATTGCTTGGCGATCAGTCTGAGCCTCTAACCAATGCTGTTCAAACTGAATGTTGTAAAGAGCTTCCTCCAACTTCCCTATCTGCTCCAGCAAAGGGGTAAAATGCTCTGAAAAACAGTCACAAAAGTTTCAACAAAAATGCTCTCATTGTATAGATTTCCATGCAATGTTTTACACTGAAAAAATAGAAAAGCGCAAAGTGGACTTCATAGAAGAGGTATTACCATCTTTTGCATGTTGCTCAAAGTAAGAGAAGTGACCAACATGTACATCAAAATCGATAGTTTCATGATAAGGAGACTTGTTGGTGAAGCAGAACTTATGGATCCCTGATTTGTGAGCCACAAAGTCAAATTTGTCACTGGTCTTGTCCCGAAAATCTTGAATTTGCTCACCAGAAGGTCCCTTTACCTGAAATTATTACATTGTGGTGCAATGAGATTCCAACGTATGATTGTGTAGGGTATCAAGGAAAAGGAAAGTAAAGATAATTTCAAAGAAAGGTTATTCCTATCAATTGTGTATGCAGAATGTGGATTTGTACAGCTGCTAAAGATATAAATATTCAAAGATTGTAGCACAAAAATATAGATATAGATGTTTAATGTGGACCATTTATTGTTAAGATTTCAAGTGAGTATGGTCCTATACTGAGTAGAGTAGGAATGAGCTTGAATAGCAATATATAAGAAAGAATACTCATTAGCAATATACACTCCCTAACCTTACTTGAGGGAAAGTACCAATATGTAAAAAGGTCGTACTTGAAAGGAAGATTATTAGGATTCTAAGCGTGAGTTTGGTCCTTTATTGAATACGAATAAGTCAGCAATATATAAGAAAAAAGACTTACATATCCAGACTTAAGGTCTTGGGTTAGGAAGTAATGTCTTGACTTTTTTATATGAAATACTCATGGCTCATTTGGGTCGAACGACATTTCCCCTCAAAAGAACCCGATATTTATATATAATTGTGAATGTAAAAGGTGATACAAATAAACAACTACATACAATTAACAACATCTCTATGACTACAAGTACTCGTTCTTACTAAATTAAAAAAAAAAAAAAAAAAAAAAACTGTTTTACACAGTGAATTATCTCCTAACAGTCGATAAAACTTTTTGCTTCATTAGGTGTTTACCATGCTAACATTCTTACAACAACACCCTCCAAATAATTCAGCGTGGGCAGTGAATAAAAGTTTCCAGAAGGGGGTGTATGTTTAACAACAGATGCCAAGATCTATAAACAAAATAAAGTTTCATGGTTGTGGTGAAGAAAAAGCACAGAAAATAAACCATCAATTCCGTCTCTCAAGTATTACTCCCTCGTTTAAGATAGTATTCTAGGAAAAAATAGAACTATAATGTATAAGTAATCCCTCTATTAAACATTAATCAAATTAATATCTAATTTGACGTATGTTTGTGATAACTCTAAGTTGAAGGACTTTATAATATTTGGGAAGACTACTAAGCATGATTTCTCACACTTGGGAAATCACGTAAATGGAATTCACTTGTCTGCATTAGGAATCATTTAGGAGAGAGAGTAATATTTCAAGGATGAAATTGATGGCTGTTCCAATATAAAACCCTAAACCAATTATTGTTGGTTTTGACTTTGTATTCAAGTGCCTACGGTTCTATTCCCTTCCCTGAACAGAATTTTGAAACAAATTCCCATCAAGTATAAACAGCAAATAGCGTATATGAACACCCCATGGAAGTGCACAAGAAAGAACCGCAGAGTAATTGCGATTCTCATCAAGAGTTATGAAACACAAAATTAGTGTAAAACAAAATAATATCGGTTACATATAAGGAGATCGAGAGAGAGGAAAAAAGAACAAAAAAAATAACATACCACGAGATCGACACCTTCGTCGCCGTAATGCCAGGGAGAATCAGCCTTAATTACAACGAAAGAGACATGAACAGTGTCACCCTCGTACTTGACATCATGGGAGAAACACTCATCCCTGTCTATCACAAATCGAATACCCTCTGACCTCTGTAAGTTCCCCAATACCCCAATTAACACGAACACCAAAGCAAACCTCAACGATAATAATCTCATCTGCCAAACAATAGGTTAATTCAGATACTCATCTCAAAATCACGGATCCACAAAATCATAACATCATAAGACAGCCAAATACCTTTGTGATTGTCTCTTCCGGAAATTTGACGAAGAATATGAAACACGACACACAGTCGCTGATTTTTAATATCAACTGAGTGCTTGCTGAAACTAGAAACGGCGTCGTTGTACAACTTTCGGCTTTTCCACGTGTCGATATTTTGTTGGACAGTGCTGGTCACTCATCTAATAAACTCTCGACACGTAAGATGTGTTTCAAACTACTAACTCCTCTCGGCCTCGTGTGCAACCAAAACCAACTCAGATGAGTTCAGAATCTCTCCAATACGCGTATGAAAATAATAATGATAATATAATAATAATAATATTAATAAAAACAATTATTTTATCAGTGTAAATGAAGAAAAAATATTGATTAAATGATATCGATAAAATATATTTTTAGAGAAAAAGTTAATAGTTATTATTATAAAAATAAAAACTGAATAACTAATTTTTTTATTTTTTTAAATATTTCTATTAAAAAAATATTCATGTGTTATTTTTTTATCTTTAAAGATAAATTTTAGGTTAATTTTTATTTTAGAATTATTTTATAAAATATTACTGTTATAAACTTTATTAAAATAAAAATGAATAAAATGAGATAATTTGGATTAGTAAATTGAGCATTTAGTGTAAATATTAATATAAGACAATTTCTGTTTTAAAAATAATTTTTCAAACAATAAGAATTATCCTTTTATTGATTATATGATATGATATTGTTGTTACTAAATTATTTAAAGATAAACGAAGTTTATTAGGCCTTATATATTTGTTTGTTAGTTTTTGTTAGTAATAACTGAACTAACTATAACATAAAATCTAAATATATCAAAATACGGTATATTTATATTTTATGAACAAATAGTTAAAGTTTTATTTTTTCATCTCTTTGAATAATATTATTTGATTTTATTTAGATAAATTAAGATTTAATACAAGTTTAATATTAAAAATTAAAATATATAATATACGTATTTGAGATCATTCTGAAAATTGAATTATTTCAATATAAAATTGTTTAAAAGTAATTCTAAAACAGTTACTTATATTTGGAGTGAAAGAATTAACTTTTACTAGGAGAAGAGTATACATGAAATTGAAAAGAAAAAAAAAATCATAATCTACAAATTTTCAGATTTATAAAATTAACGTATTTTTTTTATTAAATTTTTTTTACAAATTTCAACTTTTATCCTAACACATAATTGAAAACGCAGACATTTTTTTATCCAAAACAACTAAATCTTTTAAAAATCTATCATTACTAAACATGTTAGTTACTTAATTTCACCCTATTTATAGTTATATAAAATGAAAAAATCATTATATAATTTTAAAAGCACATAATTAATTATATTAAAATTATTTTTTAAATAATTAGAAAATTTATTTTATTTCAAATTTTGTCTTAACTAGGTCCATGATAGTTTTTTCTCTAAAAAATTGTTCTTTTCATTTTCTTTGTATTTTCTTTGAAATTTTACTTTTCTTTACTATTTAGATTTTTGTCATTGAGTAGAAGAAGAGTGTTTCATAAAATCTTTGAATAGAGTTAGCTTGTTTATAATTTTGATAAATTTAAATTAAATTAAAAAAATATGTACGTATGATATGATGTGATATCCATATTTGTAAATAATATAGAATAATGATAATTTACGGTAATTGTATATTATAGGTGAGAAATTTGTCAAGTAATAAAATTCGTCATAAAACTTATAAAGAAGTGTAATCTTATTTTATTTTATGATTATAAGAAAAATATTTTTATCAAACTTATAAAGAAGTGTAATCTTATTTATTTTATGATTATAAGAAGAATATTTTTATTAAATCTTATGTAGATAAATATATTTTAAAATATATAGATAAATATGTACATTTAAGTGTACTATTTAATTTGTATGAAATAAAGTTTGAGAAAAATATAGAATGTTACAGAGTTGCAAACCATCTTCAAACAATATTTTATAACTTATTTGGTATTAAAAATAATTCTGTATAAATCTTAGGGACGATCCCTTATTATATTTTTACTAAGAAAACTATTTAAACATGCTTTAATATTTGTAAAATTTCATTTATATTTTGATTCGAGTAGAAAAAAAATCTATATATTTAATCCCTTTAAAACTAAAAAATCATTAATTTTAATACCTAGTATTTATATCACCCTCAGCAAGTGTTTATTTGTTGAACTAGAAGTCAAATGGCATTCCAAATGGTGTTTATTAATGTTTGTTACATAATATGGCACTTTTTAAAAAAAATAAAATTTGTAAAATAAATACATTTATATATTTTTACCATAAATATTAAGGACCAAAATTAGCAATTTTAATTTTTAACATAGAAAAATTAAAAAAAATTCAAAAGACTACAATGGACTTCTTTTATAAAGACTAAAATCAATTATTTCAAATTCTACAAACAGAAAAAGGGAGAAATTTTTATGAAAACCAAAATTAGGACATAATTATTCTGCAGGAAATTAAAACTTAAAGAATTCGTAATTTCCTGGTAACAAGTATAGATTTAACATTGGCTCCATAAGGACATACGTAGAAGGAAACCTTTGTAGCCAACAAATTATTCTCAAAACATAAACATAAATGCAATGCAAGTGGAAGAAGATAAGAACTAAGCCTTTTTAAGGAACTCCATGACGTAAGTATTTAGAACACAACATGCAGTTCTGAAACCATGGAATCCAGCTCCTCTAGCCAAAGCCTCGTACTCTTTCTCCGTTCTCTCTCTTCCACTTGGGCTTTGAAACAACATCAAAATATCCATTTGAAACCCACACTTTGAAGCTAACTTAGAATCTGGGGTTTCTGGAGTAACCCATTCAACCAAAATCACCTTTCCAGTGTCAGGAAGAGCATCATAACAGTTCTTCAACAATATCAAGCATTGCTCGTCATTCCAGTCGTGGCATATCCACTACATACAAAATTTGTAACTTCGTTACATATCATAAATACGTTTAAACAAATGAAGAAATTCAAACTAATAACACACCTTCATAAAAATGGCATCTGCTTTTGGAACACTCACAAACATGTCTCCAGCCACATGTTCCACACCTGCACCAAACATATAGTTCTATAATATCACGTAAAAGTATATGTAACTAATGTTTTAAAAGTCCAACCAAAGTAAATTATCCAAGTATAATACCACATTAACATAGCATGTCATATATTTTCTACGATTTATAAATAAACCTTATTAGGCTTTTATAATATAAGGTTAAATAACTAAAAAGTGAAAAGAACCTGCATAATGCGGAGCATCTTTAAGGACGTGGGGTAAGTCAAAATTAACACACTTTATGGCGGAATACTTTGAGGCAATCATGCTGATGACAGCTCCAGTTCCACCGCCAACATCAACCAAAGATCCAACACCCTCAAACCCATTATAGGTCTCAAGAATTTTCTTCATTGTGATGCTAGAGCAATCAGACAACGCCTTATTGAAAAGCCTGTTAAATCTTGGATTTGCGCCATGGAATTCAAAGGCATCCATTCCATAAGCATTGTTAAATGGAAAACCACCCTCCTCAACTGATTCTGTCAGCTTGTACCTACAACAACACGCTCAAACTCTCTCTCTAAGAATTCACCAATTATATCAAAAAACATTCTTGCACTGATATTTTATTCATGCTGCCCACAATCCTTTGAAGGTGTTATGTAAAACTTAAAAAGAGTAAAAAAGTACACATATCTGTTAATACAATACCACATTTCTTTGAGTACTTTGTCGTGTAACATGAGAAAGAGAGCAGCCACAGACACACCGTCTTCATTGGTGACAAAGTATTTGCCTTTTGGGTGAAGACCATAGTGGTTTTCAGCCTTACCATCAGAGGATTGAATGAGGGAGTGTGTGAGGATTTTGTAGCTAGCCAAAAGGCGTAACATGCGGTCCAGCAAAGCAGATGCATTAGGGTTCTTTATAATTGGGATTTGAGCAGCTATTTGAGAAGGAGAAAGGTAAGCTCCAGGACCAGCCTTGGCTATGATTTCTAAGATGCCAAGGTCCAGAGCTGACTTGAGAACCATGGGAACAGCAGAGGCAATAACTAGTTCCATGGCAAACAGAAAGGCTTCTTCATCAGATACTACCTCTGCACTTACCTCCTCCATGCTTTGCTGCACCATAACCATATCAGTTTCAACTCTTTCAAGAACATTATTTCCATAATGACTCGATCCAAAGTTACACATTAGTCTTACTAAGCTTAAATAAATTGTTCCTTCAATTGGACAAACATACTTTAGCCAAAGATCATTCATAGCCAAGGAATAACAAAAGTTGGAAATTTTTGGTGGCTAAAAAAATCCAACTTGTATTAGCATAAAAGTTTTAAAAGTAGAAGTAAAAGGAACTGCTAAAAATTTCAGTATCCATATAGTGTTTGACATACATTGTCTGACACGTCGTGACTTAGACACAACTACTATTTAAAGTGTTTGTCTGTGCTTCTTTCTTATATTGAAATACGATGAAAGAACCTGACAGAGAGTGTGAGATCGATGAAAGTGAGAAGCTTAGAGAAATCAAACCTGAAAAAAGTTGAAGATCTAGCTGAGAGAGTGAGAGATCGAAAAAGTTGAAAAAGTTGAGGATGCGTTAAGATGTGATCTTTGGCTATCTTATATCGACTAGAAAAAGTTGAGTTTAAATCCTTTTCAAAGACTCATTATTAATAGCAATTATTGAGTGAATTATAGTGTACCTAAATGTGGTTGCGGCATGAATGTTGGACCATCGAAAAGATGGATGAACAAACAAGAGAAGGTAGTAGCAAGTTGTTCTTTCATTTCATGAACAGTTAAAGAGAAGAAAAAATTGGGATAGAAAGAGTGGTAGAAGTGTTACGTGGCATTTTTTCAAACGGGTGCAATTTGCATATTTCTCATAATGTTCACATTTTTTTTTTATCCAAACGGAAAAATCGTGAGGTAATGGTAACGATATCAATTATAGAAAGGATATCATTACAGAAAGAATGTCAATTACATAGAGAAGTAATCGTAGTTGGTAGGAAATATATATGTAAAAATAAAGAAATCGTAAAATTTATATAAAAATAAAGAAATCGTAGTTGGTAGAAAAGATTTATGTAAAAATAAAGAAATCGTACATGGTAATAATTTCATTTAATATTTTAATAAAGATACAATTTCTATTTTACCCAAAGATCTCTCCTGTTAAACACGACTTTTTCTTTTTTTAATTAAAATTGTCACCAGTAGATAAAATTTCTTCAAATTAAAATGGTGTTGACACAATTTACCCACTTCAATTAAAAAGAATTATCCATTATCGACAATAGTTGTGCAATTTGCAGTAGTTTAAAAAAAAAAAAAAAAAAT
>Ga0209700_108210_pt1 | contig 13678 bp, 9 predicted proteins | sample SiratroredBW_FD_187528 | JGI IMG/M metagenome (GOLD analysis project Ga0209700, IMG submission 187528) | Root nodule microbial communities of legume samples collected from California, USA - Siratro red BW (SPAdes) (version 2) | ecosystem: Host-associated > Plants > Roots > Nodule | place: USA... | reverse complement strand
TATATATATATATATATATATATATAACACTTTGTCAAGACAATAACATATCATCAAATACATGTAAACCCTATTAGACCATCTAATGTGTAAAATATTTAGACTAACAAATGCAAGAAAAAAAATAAGTAGTTATCTTGTAAACGGGACAGACCGTCTAATCTTAGATGAACCTTTGTTAGTAAAATATGAATGTCACACTCGTATCTGACCAATTCCAACAAATCCCGTTCATATTTATCTCTTGTCTCTTTGGCTCTTGTCTCTCAATTCTGGGAATGTGGACTTTCTTACCTTTATGAACAATTAGCATCCTTTTTCTCAATTCCAATATTTGAGTCTTCTTGTTTAGATTTAATATGTTTGCAAGAGGAATAATTTTCTCTTTTGTACCCATACTATTTTGGGTCCTTTCATGTTAGTTTTCCTTCAAGATTTATTCTTGGAGGTTCCTGTAGAACTATTAGTAGACAATATAGGATGTATAATGAAAGAACTAGATGATGTATTACTTTGATCACAACCTACTCCTTTCTTTTTATGAGACTTCCTAGAACATTTTATTAATCTGTCAAGAGATTTTTCATTTGTATTTGAATGAGATAAAGTTTTTCTAAGAGCCAAATTTTTAGTTATAATATCATCAATATTTGTCTCATTTTATTCAATAGGCCGTTTTCCTAATTTTTCTCTGATTAACACAAGGTTTTTTCCAAGTTTTTGAGATTTTTGTTTAGAACTGCAAGGTACCTTCCAAGGTTTCTATTTTCATTACACACTCTTTCTTTTTCTTGGAGAAGCTTTGTGTTTTTTACAGAAATATCATTTAGACTAGCTTTCTCTTGTAGCATTAATTCAATTTCTTTGCAAGCATTTTTATATTTTATATGCAGATGTAATCATACAATTATTAGATTTGCTTCTTGATAAGCTAAACGTAAACTATCAATATTAGTAAAATCTTCCTCATTATCTGAGTCCTCTGACATAAACTTATCTACCACATCATCTATGAGACCTGTGTTTGCCTCTTCTTCAAAATCAGAACTAGATGAGTCCAAATCCTCCCAGGTTGACATAAGACTTTTCTTCTTTTTGGAGAATTTCTTCTCCTTTTCTTTCTCCTCTTTTCTTCAACCTGATCAGGACATTCTAATTTGAAGTGTCCTGGCTTCTTGCAGCCATAGCAGACTATCCTTTCATCTTGCTTATTGCCATCCTTAGTCCTGAACCTTCTATCCTTTCTCTTGCTCTCTTGCTTTCTTAACATTCTTTTGATCTTGTTGGTGAGGATGGAGATCTCATCATCAGACTTTGTATCATTTGATGTATTATTTATATCTTTAGAAGTTTTGGATGATACATTTTCTTACATTTGTGTGAGATCTTAAATGCGAGATTCTTTCCTTTGGAAATATTATTTGCATCATTCTGCAATACCAGCTCATATATAGTAAGAATACCTAGCAATTTCTCCAAGGGCATGGCCGCAAGATCTTTGAAATTTTGAGAGCAGTTTCTTAGGCTCTCCACTTACCAGGTAAAATTATTAGAATTTTATCATTGATTTCATATTACCTAACAATTGACCCCAATGATCTTAGACTGTTTAGGATAACTTGCAAATGAGAAACCATAAATTGTATAGATTTGTGATCTTCTATAGCAAACATTTCATATTGATGTTTAAGCATAGTCAATTTATTTCTTTTTACCTCTTTTGAACCTTCATATGTGAGAGCAAGTGTATCCCACATCTCCTTAGCACTGACCATGGCATGCACCTTTGACATTTTTTCCTCGGATAAAGCACACATTATAATATGCCTAACTTTAGCATTATTTTAACAAACGCACTTTTCCTCCACAGTCATAGATCAAAAGGAAGTGATTCTCCTTATTTATTAATTAATGTAGGTATGCCATTTTTAATAATATTAATTAACTCCAAAACGTTATATTGGATGTAATCAATCATCCTCATCTTCCAAAGCTCATAATTTTGACCCTTGAAAAAGGGTGGTTGACCCACGTGTAGCCTGTCTCTGTCCATTGAGTTCCTGTAAGATCATACCTCAAATCTTGTGAAGAACTAACCCCTGAGGTTAGCTCTGATACCAACTGTAGGACTAGCTGACTCTAGAAAGGGGTTGAATGGAGTCTGAATGCAATTCGCTGTAAACAAAAATCACCAAAACAAGATTGTCCAATGCAAGAATATATAAGCACAGATGAAGCAGTTTTATACTAGTTCATCCTAATCTCTTGGGCTACGTTCAATTCTCCCCTGAACAAACCATTTAAGAGGTTCCACTATTCAGTAAATAGTTACAACAAGTACACAAACCTTTCCAGGTTACAACGAGTACACAAACCTCTCCAGGTTATAATAAGTACACAAACCTCTCCAGGTTATAACGAGTACACAAACCTCTCCATGTTATACCAGTCCCAATCTCCCTCTGAGATCAAGACCACTCAAGATTGAAAGAGACACTCTCAAAAGAGAGAACAATAAAAGCTCCGAAGGGTATACTTCACAATGGTGAAGGATTTACACAATGGTTTCAAACAACCCAAAACTCTAAACGCTCTCAAAGCAAATTTACAATAGACACTCAATAGATACTTTATTTCTTCAATGTATTGTCTAATGTATTTCTCTATTTGCTTCTTATCTTCAACTTGAAATTATTCCTTTATATGTACCTTTTTAGAAACTAGTCGTTTGGATGCTTAAAAGGGACAATCTTAACCATCTAATTTTTGAAACTAGCCATTGGAAGAATAACTTCTATTATTGATTCTGCATTAAAACTGACTTTATCTACATATAGAAACAATTTAATCAACACAAGATATATTTGATTTGAAACAATTAATCACGTTTAAATACCTCATAATAATTTGAATAATTTTCATTATAAACAAATTTGAATGTTAAAGCACAACATGATATAAAATCTAATTTTGATATTTATTTGAAAAATACACTTTAATTTGTTTTTCAGATTTAGAAATAAATCAATTAATCACATTTAAATATTCCATAAGAATTTGAATAATTTTCATTATGAACAAATTTAAACGTTAAAGTACAACATGATATAAAATATGATTTTGATATTTATGTGAAAGGCACTTTAATTTGTTTTTCATATTTAAAACATATTTTTAAAATATTTTCATCTTCTCTTAATTTTAATCAAAGTTAATTTAATAAAATAGTACTAAATCATCAAATACAAATACATACTTAGAGCATTGTTATCATCAAAACTTTATTAAATGATTTGACCATCTAAAGAGACTTTGGACTGTCTAATGATTCAACAAGTTCTAACATAAAGGGCTTGTTTAACAATCTTTTCAATATTTTTTCTCTCAATCACGCGCTACTCATGTGCCTCCAAAGAATTTTGTAGTTCTTCAATAGTCATAACTTCAAGATCTTTTGATTCTTGAATTACAACTACAATATGATCAAATTGAGGAGTTAGAGTTCGAAGTACTTTTTTACAATGATTTATACTCTCGTCACACACCTGTATTGAATTCAGTAGAACTTGACGCCTACTAATATAATCTAAAATGGTTTCTTAATCATTCATAGAAATAAGTTTATATTGTCTTTTAAGTGATTGTAATTTCACCTTCTTTATTTTTTTATAATTACTATATACCTGCTTCAAAGTATCCCACGCCTGTTTGGATGTGGTAACCTTTGAAATTTTCTAGAAAATTGTTGTAGAAACACATTGATGCAGCATCACCCTAGCCTTACAATCCAACCTCTTGTCCTCCTTGAAAACAACCTTTAGCTATTCTCCTACATTCTTGGGAGGTTCTTGAAATCCAAATCTTGACAACCTCATAAAATTCTTGAAAGCCAAGAATTGTATCCATCTTAATACCCAAATCATCATAATCCTTCGCATCAAATATGGGCAAATTTCTTGGTACACCGACAACATCCATGAAACACCCACAACAACGTTTCAACACAATACTTACCCTTTCACACCTTCATAGTCTCACAACCACAAATTTGGATACCAATTTTTTAAGATGCGAACACAATACTCTTACACGCACACACACTATTGTTTACAACATACAAGAGAGAAAACAAAAGAATTTTTCTCATTATTACTAAATATACATCATATATTAATTTATTCTATTTTGGTTATTACAACACACTCTTCTCAATTGAGACTCTATAAGACTTTCTCACCTCCATCATGGTTCAATATTTTTTAATACCCTTGTTAGATTATTTTTATTAATTATATATGTTGAACGTTAAACGGTCCAAAGTTCCTTTAAAGGATCAAATCATTTGATAAAGTTTTGATGATAACAAAACTCAAGTATACATTTATATTTAATGACTTACATATATTGCACAATTAACATTATTATTATTATTATTAAAACAGGAGACACATGGTCCATAAAGAGATAAATTTTCTTACTATTTACTTTTATGTGTTATTGATTTGATTTAAATTGATTTTATATCATATTGTGCTTTAATGTTCAGATTTGTTCATAATGGAAATTATTCAAATTATTATGAAATATTTAAATGAGATTAATTGATTTTATATCATATTATGCTTTAACGTTCAAATTTGTTCATAATGGAAATTATTCAAATTATTGATGAATATCTCAAATATAATTTCTCTATGTTATTTTAAATTATTTTCGATACATAATTAATCAAGTTTAATGTAGTATAAAATATTAGAGAAATATTTCCAATTTGAGCTCCATACATCAAAATGTCAAGATTGCTCTGTTCAAGCATCTCAACGACTAGTTTCTAAAAGCTACATATAGAGAAGCAATTTCAAGTTGAAGAATAAGAAGAAAAAAAAGAGAGAAATACATTATACAATATACATTGAAGAATTAAAGTATCTACTACTAAGTGTCTGTTGTCAATCTGCTATAAAGAGCATATAGAGTTTTGGGTTGTGTGGAACAATTGTGTAATTCTTCACCTTTGTGAAGTAAACCCTTGTGAACTTTCATTGTTCTCTCTTTTGAGAGTGTTTCTTTAATTCTTGAGTGGTCTTGATCTCAGGGGGAGATTGAGACTGGTATAACCTGGAGAAGTTTGTGTACTCGTGATAACCTGGAGAGGTTTGTGTACTCGTGATAACCTGGAGAGATTTGTGTACTCGTTGTAACTTGAAGAGGTTTGTGTACTCGTTGTAACTATTTGCTAAATAGTGGAACCTCTTGAACAGTTTGTTTAAGTGAGAATTGGACGTAGCCCAAGAGATTAGGATGAACTAGTATAAAACTGCTTTATCTGTGCTTATATATTTTTGCCTTGGTTGGTGGTTTCTATTTATAGCGAATTGAGTTCAGACTCCATTCAACCTCCCTTTCTAGAGCTAGTTGTTCCTACAATATAGTTTCATTAATTTTATATGTAAACATCGTCTTGGACCATTGAATAAAGGACTACAACTAATATATTCTATACAAGATATAAATAATTATAAATTTGACAAAGGCTATATGCTGGAGATATCACATACATTAGGAATAAGGGTAAATTATAATATATAAGTGGGGGTGCAATTCTCACCTTACAAATTGGTTTGTAAAGTTGACTTGGCTGTGAGCCTACTTACTAAGATGGTATGAGAGTCATTCAGAGTTGATCTTATGTTATCATTACCGAACTCTTGTTGGACTACCCATAAATATCTAATCTCACGCTCAAGATATTCATTCCTCGTCAGGGTATGTTAGAGATCCCACATTGACTAGGAATAAGGTCGAATTATAATATATAAGTAGGGTGCAATTCTCACCTTACAATCCAATTTTGTGAAGTTGAGTTAGACATAAACCCACTTACTAAGGGTGGGTGTGTTATAGATTCCTCATTGACTACGAATATGGCCTATTGAGTTATTAAATGGTGTCATAATTGACATTCATTAGATGATCTCATGTTTAATGTTATTTTGATGATAACAAAACCAAGGTTAATATTTAATCTTTGTTTTAACAAAATTGTAAAGTTGCATAAAATATTACATAATTTACGCAAACTAAACTATCAAAGTCAAACTAAATGGTCAGAGTTAGAGTAGATGATCCAAGTCAAAGTATTTACTCAAGCTTTTCAGAGTAGACAATCAAAGTTGATTTTTCTCATTACACGGTCAAAACATCTTTATTCAAGCTCTTCACGTTTATTAGTTTGTAATTAAATTAACTATTTCAGAGAAAATGCATTTTTGAAAGAAATGATTGTTCAAAAATATGGTTATCTCCTATTTTTTTTGTTCAAGTTCATGCTAAGTTTTTGCAAAGATAAAATCTTTTGTTTTTGTTTTTATTTTAATTTGTGATGAGCATATTTTGGTTTGAAATAAAAATACTCAAAAAATTGAATATTTGAGCTCTAGATTTCAAGTTTTCATTCATTGAGCATCTAGTACAAAAGAGAAAATTTAAAAGTAGGCAAAAATTGAAATAAAAAATTGAAGCTACTCAAGTCAAACTCAATTTAGTACTTGTTTAATTTTCACTCCATTAAACAAATTAAATTAAAGATTCAAATTGGCTGACAATTATCCAAAACTAGAATCAAGTTTTTGGTTTCAAACAGCTAACACTATAATAAGATATGAGATTTTGCAGAAAACTAAATTAATTTGTTCAAGCTATACAGTTTTGATTTCAACATCTATAAATAGGACCCAGAGGAGTAGAAAGAATGAGATCGAAGCAAGTCAAGCACATAAAGATTAATCAAGAGTTCTTGCAATGAGCTTCTATTGTTCTAGAGGATTTATATAGTGAGCATATATTGCAAAGAGCGTCTAATTCTTGGGTTGAGCATCTAAATCTTTGTAATCCTTCATTTTGTGAAGTTCTACCCTATGAGATTTTATTGTACTTTCTATAAAATAAGGTTTACACCGAGTTCAAGAGGGGGGGTGAATTGAACTTTCAAAAACTTTTTGCAAATCTGATTTGTTCTTGAAGTAGAGAATGAAAATTCTTTATTCAATCGATTGACTATGTAATTCTGGACTGTAAGGTAAACAATTGATTGTGCACAGCGGAAGATATCAGAGATAAACCCTGAAATCAGTTAAACCCAGAAAACAGTTTGCAGTGTAAAAATGTTTTAACCCAGATTTAAGATGTTTAAACACAATCCAGTAGATTAAACACAATCTAGAATCACAGTTGATTGTGTTAACAGATATTCAGAGTATGATTAACAGTATGAACAGATTTTAATCCAGATAATTTTAAAGATAGCAGCAGTGAATAAAAGTAATCAAGAAGAGTAGGGAGAAAAGCAAGAACACAGAATTTTTATCTTAGTTCACCCTTCCTCAAGGGCTACGTCTAGTCCTTTGCAAACTAGCAAAGATTTTCACTAAAACAGATCACAAGATCAGTTTACAACCCTTGCTCCCAACAAGTTACAAACTGCTCCCAGCAGTAAACCCACACCTCACTGAACCCCTCAGCTAGTGTGTAACCAGTGCAGAAACCCACTGCACCACAACACTTGTAGTCTGCAAGCAACACTGCTCCCAGTAGCACTCACCCTCTACTGAACCCTTCAGTAGATGCGAGATCAGTGCAGAACCCACTGCACCAACTCAATTACAAACCTAGTAATTGAAAACAACAAACAGATTACAGATCAACAGGATCAGGAAAGATTACAGAGTACTTCTACACAAAACAGATTACACAAAATGAAGATCAGGTGTAGAAGACTTAGCTTTGGTCCAGAACCAAAGTAGCAAGAACCTCACTTCAAGGATGCTTCAAAGATTCACTTTCTTGGAGGTTTCTTGATTTGAAAAGCTTTGCAAAAATGATGATCGCACAAAAGAGACAATATCTCTCTTAGAAAATCTCAAGGAAGGCTTTTCGAAAGTATTTGATTTGATGATTCTGAAAGTGATGATTCTCATTCCTTTAAATACTCCAATCAGTTTTAAAAATAGCTTAGCTGTCATAATTCAATTAATTGAACAAACCATTCAATCGATTGAATTTGACCGTGAGTTTGACCCAGTCAAAAGTTTTAGTTGTAACAGCAATAACTGTATTTCAGTTGTAACAGAAATAACTGTCACATTCAATCGATTGTTTTAGAAATTCAATCTATTGAAAAACCTTTTTCCAGTAAAAACATTTTGGGTTATTTTTAAAAACAGTTTTAATAAAAATATTTATGAATAATTTTAGCACCTCAGAAGTGATGAACCATGTCACTAGTGATTAAGGACTAAGCCAATCACCAACACACAAATCCAACTAAGGACCAAGACCTAATCACCCAACCATCTTCATGTTGGCACAAGTCTTCACTTGAACAATTCTGGTCCAGGTTGGTTCCAACAGATCCTTCATGAGGCAGTCTTCATTAGCTTTACATGCTAAGCCTTGGTGCTCACAATATTGACTTAATCAAATCACATGCTTAGCCTTGGTGCTAACAATTTCCCCCAATTTGATGAAGGCAATCTGTTGTGTGTTGAGTTTAATAAATTGAACCTGAAGTACCTGTCTATTTACTCAAGCAGTTTATTAGCATCATGAATTCGAATAGGTTCAGAGTAAAATATCAAATCAGCTGGTTTAGTTAAAGCACAGTTAATTGAATTTCTTCCAAAATCAATACTCAGTTTATTCAGATCAAGATGTTTTACTCCCCCATACTTTGATGTCCCTTAAAAGTATATAAAGAGATTAAGAACATAAGGCAATCATTTCATTAATATATCATCATAGCAAATTGCCGATTACATCGAGGACATAGATCATGATTAGGAAAAACATCAACAAACTGAAAAAATAACCGACCTGCAAGTGCTGGCACATACCCAGCGGATATTCAATCAACCCATGCTTAGTACCATACTAAGCAGATCTTAACTAAAGCAAACCAACTGAAAGACAAACAGAAACATACTGAAACAGATGACACACAATAAACTGTAAATCACACAGGGCACGAAACACACACACAGTTAATTCTCCCCCATTGAGTTCATCAAATGGAGGGGAACAATCATCAACCTAGCAGTGTGTACACTAATCTTCTGGCCCATAAAACATCTGCCCCAGCTTTCCTTGAATGTCATCCACTCGCTCTTCCAGGTTCTGGAAATGAGTCTCGCAATACTTATGAAGAGACTTCTGATAGGATTCAATGTTGTTCAGCTGATTGATCATCAATTGCTCAAACCTGGAGAAAGACTATTCTCTAGTCCCCAGATCTTCTCCAATAAACTGCTCAGCAGCTACACTTGTTCCAACACCTTCAGTCTCATCTTCTTCAGCAGTGGCCTTGCAAATCCATTGATTTCCATTAACCTTCTTCAGCCCTATTTTGTTCAATGTGGCCACGGTGATCTCACTATGAGGTTTAACTTCTTCACTCAGCTCATTCTCCACATCAATATCATAGTACTCAATGAAGCTAGAGATCAACATTGCATAGGGAATTTTAAACTCAGGCTTCTTCCTAATGCGGACCAGTTGCTCCTTAATGACACTCACCCAGTTTACCTTTATCTTGTTGACCAGGCAGTACATCAGAATCAGATCATCTTCAGTTAGCACTGCATGGTTAAATCCCCTGGGTGTAAGTATCCATATCACAATATAGGACAACAGTCTTGGAATAATGGATAGTTCTCTCATTGAGTAGCTCTTCATTGAACTGTTTGGGTTCCTCAGACAAGACTTGAAGAACTAGACCTTGTCAAAGCCCCCCAAATTTGCCACATTAGCCCTGCTAACTATTGTTCTAGCATCTCGTAGGCCAGCCACCGAAAGCCAAACTTCATCCGTGATAGCGATGTCCACCCCTTTCACTTGTGAGTAGATCACACCATCATCAATCCACAAGTTTGTGAGAAACACTTTCACCAAGTCCGGATAGATGTTCCCGGACAGTTTGACAAAGCGTTCAAGCTTTTGAAACTTGAGGATTTCCACAACTTGATTCAGATTTTCGTTTCTAAGAAACTCCATCCATAGAAACTTCGGGTTGACAAATGTCTTGTGGCTGAACTCCCTGTGGTATTCGTTGATGCTTTCCATGTTGTCCCTGAACCATCGAGTGAGGAATCCAGTCTCATTATTGTCGTATGAATCATGTTGCTTAACAGGTTTTGCTATGGCTTTCTTAGTTCTTTTTCTGGATGCTGAGGAGGAAGCCATTGTTTGAGTGAAAACAAGGCTAGAATGCTCAATGGGTCGTGAGATTTTGTGTTCACACAAGAGTAGTGTAGTGTGTGCAAGTGAATGCAAGACCTATTCAGATTTAAAGAACTTCTAATGCACAAACAAACAAAGCACTAAACACTGCAGGACATAACAAATGCATACTCTGACTCTGTTGCAGAGTAACAGACTGACTGTACTTATCTTCAGAGAATATTCTAAATTACTTTTCGACCAGTTGACTGCGAACAGATCTGTGACACGTGGCACTGTGAAGATTCTTCTCTTTAGGCATGCTCGTCCTACATGTAGCTGAGTCACATGTTGCTGAACATTGACCAGTTGTGTCCCTTGACCAGAAACAACTCACTGTTTTATTCTCCAGCAGCAATGATTCTCATACAGTGCTGATTCTGTTGACTGCAGTGGATTAAATCAGAATTGATTTTTGATCCTTTTCATGTCCTTGTTCTTCACTACGAAACATCTTCACTGTTCAGATGTCATTTTCTTCCAAGAAGCATATCTAATGGTGCAGTAATGCACACAGATTTTGTCTGCACATAAAACAGCTACAGCAGTTTCCACTTAATTTATTGATTCACAATCAATTGAAACACAATCCAGTCAGTAATCCACTTCCAAAATTAATTCACATTTTTGAAATCAATAATGCCACACTCATTTTTGAGAAAATTAAATCTTTCTTTATTCAAGGGCTTTGTAAATAAATCTGCAAGTTGATTCTCAACAAATTGAATCTCGCAATCACCATTCATAATATGATCCCTTATAAAATGGTGGTGAATTTCAATATGTTTGGTCCTAGAATGTTGAACTGGATTTTTAATCAAGTTAATTGCACTTGTGTTATCACACAGTAGTGGAATTTTAGAAATATTAAGTCCAAAATCACTTAGCTGATGTTTTAGCCAGATGGTTTGAGCATAACAGCTTCCAGCAGCAATGTATTCTGCTTCAGTTGTAGACAATGCAACACAGGCTTGCTTCTTGTTATGCCAAGATATCAAACTGGATCCTAGCAAGTGACATGTTCCACTAGTGCTCTTCCTATCCACTTTGCAACCTGCAAAGTCAGAATCAGAATATGCAACAAGATTTAAAGTTACCTCACTTGGATACCATAAACCAACTTCAATGGTTCCCTTGAGATACTTTAAAATTCTTTTGGCTGCCACATAGTGTGATTCCTTTGGTTTAGCTTGAAATCTGGTGCATAAGCACACACTAAACATGATGTCTGGTCTGCTTGTAGTCAAATACAGAAGTGGTCCAATCAATTGTATGAACTTAGTCTGATCTACATCAACTCCAGTTTCATCAGCGTCTAAATAGCATCCAGTGGCTATTGGAGTGGAAGCTTCTTTGCAATTTTCCATATTGAATTTCTTCAATAATTCCTGCAATACTTTGCTTGACAAAGAAATATACCATGTTCAACTTGTTTAACCTGCAAGCCTAGAAAGAAATTGAGCTCCCCCATCATGGACATCTCAAATTCTCCTTGCATAGTGGCAACAAACTGCTCACATAAACTTTCATTAGTTGAACCAAAAATAATGTCATCAACATAAACTTGAACAAGTATTATACCATTGCATCAATTCTTAATAAACAAGGTCTTATCTGTTTTCCCTCTCTCATAGCCTTGAGAAAGCAAGAAGTTACACAACCTCTCATACCATTGTCGAGGTGCTTGCTTTAACCCATACAAGGTATTCTTGAGCTTGTAAATGTAATCTGGATTGTTGTGATCTTCAAATCCAGGGGGTTGGCTAACATAGACCTCTTCATCAATGAACCCGTTCAAGAATGCGTTTTTGACATCCATTTGATGTAATATGAACCCCTTCAAGCAATCATATGCAAGTAGCAATCTAACTGCTTCTAATCTAGCTACTGGTGCATAGGTTTCACCAAAATCAATGCCTTCTTCCTGGTTATATCCTTTTGTAACAAGTCGCGCCTTGTTCCTTACTATGATACCCTGTTCATCTATCTTGTTCTTGAAAACCCACTTGGTTCTAATCACATTCATCTCCCTTAATCTAGGAACAAGTGTCTAGACCTCATTTCTTGCAAACTGGTTCAGTTCCTCATGCATGACATTTATCCAGTTGCTGTCTTCAAGAGCTTCACCCACTGTCTTGGGTTCAATTTGTGACACAAAGGTTGTATGTTCGCAAAAGTGGTTCATGGATCTTTTAGTGGATACACCCCTCTGTACCTGACCAATGATATTGTCCAGTGATAGATTCCTAGGAACCCTCCATTCTCTAGGTAGTTCAGTACTAGTTGCTGCTGCTCCAGTGCCAGATTCAATCGATTGAGCTTCATCCGATTGATTGTCTTTTACAGATTTACCCAGTTGATCTGTGACAATCTTTTGGTTCACTGGTTCATCATCATCTGCAGTAATCTTAATGCTTTCTTGCACTTTGTGGTCAGTGTCATCAAATGCAACATGCATGGATTCTTCTATAACCATGGTTCTCCTATTATACACTCTATATGCATGACTATGCAGTGAGTAACCAAGAAAGATACCCTCATCCGCTTTTGGATCGAATTTGCCCAAGTTGTTTTTCCCATTGTTTAAAATAAAACATTTGCATCCAAAAACTTTTAAATAGGAAATGTTAGGCTTTCTACCTTTAAATAGCTCATAGGGGGTCTTCTTTAAGATTGGCCGTCTATTCAATACATAGCATGTTGTACTAACTGCATCAGCCCAGAGGTATTTAGACAAATCCGTTGCATTCAGCAGCGTCCTGGCCAGCTCCTCCAATGATCTATTCTTCCTCTCCACCACTCCATTCTGCTGTGGAGTCCTTGGTACAGAAAAGTTGTGCTTGATTCCATGCTTCTCACATAATTTATCAAATCTTTCATTTTGAAATTCGCCCCCATGATCTGATTTAATGGTAGAAATCCCACATCCTTTCTCATTTTGAATCACTTTGGCAAATTTCTTAAAAGCAAGATAAGCATTATCTTTTGTGGCTATGAATAATGTCCATGTAAACCGTGAGTAATCATCTACAATTACTAGACCATAGTAATTACCACCTAGGCTTTTGGTTCTTGAGGGACCAAATAAATCCATGTGAAACAGCTCAAGAGGTCTAGTTGTAGAAACAACATTAATAGGTCTAAAAGAGCTTTTAGTTTGCTTTCCCTTTTGGCATGCTTCACATAGTTTGTTCCTCTCAAACTTAAGCTTTGGAAGCCCAATCACAAGATCTTTAGATGCAATTCTATTTAGGTGATACATGTGAATGTGTGCAAGCATCCTATGCCATAACCAAGATTCATCATCTCGGGATAGCAAACAATTCATGCTAGGAATGATGCTTGAAACATTAAGCATGTAGACATTACTTACTCTTTTACCTACAAGGACAGTTTCAGTAGATTC
>Ga0209700_108209_pt1 | contig 13680 bp, 3 predicted proteins | sample SiratroredBW_FD_187528 | JGI IMG/M metagenome (GOLD analysis project Ga0209700, IMG submission 187528) | Root nodule microbial communities of legume samples collected from California, USA - Siratro red BW (SPAdes) (version 2) | ecosystem: Host-associated > Plants > Roots > Nodule | place: USA... | reverse complement strand
ATATATATATATATATATATATATATATATATATATATATAGATATTTTTAAATCAAAACATTTAATATAATAGTTATATCAATATATATATATATATATAGATATTTTTAAATCAAAACATTATAAATAGTTTTAGATATTAAAAAATTATATTGAGTTGGTCGTCTTTGTAACTAATGCTTAACTTTTGGTAAAAAGAAAAAAAGTTTATTATAGTTGTTACATTACAAGTATCAAAATTATGATTCAAATGCTTTGTGAAAAAATATTACATTTCTTTATTTAGAAAAGCTTTGTCAACTAATGAATACACTTTCATCATAAAATAAAAAAGTATTCTATTTGCAACATAGTCAACTTAGTGAAAAGTAATATGTTAACTGAGTATTTGACATAGTATATTTTAATAGATGAACCAGCATAAAAATATCATATATGTTTTTCTTTTTTCTTGTTATTAGTATATGTGTTAATCTAAGATGAAAAATCACTAAAAAAAATAAGTTTAAAAAATTATGTAACCAGTTAAATATTTTCATTTATAAAGTTACATTCATAATAAGAAATAGATTATAAAGACATTAATAAATATTATAAAAACATTAATATTTATGTGTGTTTAGAATATATATTGTGTTTGTTGTATAATTTTTTATATACTAAATGTGTTTAGTTTATCTTTATATTTAACAAAAATGTTTATAATGCATTTCAATTTAATTTTAAACTAAAATATCACTCAAACTAATAAAAAAATGTATGGTGAAATAAGAAAAAATTACCCAAACTAAATCATGAAGTTGAAGTTAACATTTTATTTTTTTAAGATGAGTTTGTATTTTAAACTTTTTTTTTTTTCATTTATAGAAAGCTACCTAATAACATAAATCTACACATTGTCATCAATTTAATCATTATAAACATCACAACTTAATACTTACAATAATATAAATTAACCATTATAAATTACATTAAAATATTCTTATATTTATCTTTTATTAGCTTTCAAAGTTTAACTAACAATTTTTATAAAATTACATCTTTTTTTAAAGTGTCACTTTTAAGATTACATATTAACTTTTATTTATTTATTTATTCATTATAATTGTGCATTTATTTTAATATATTAATATACTCAATATTATTCAAAATATCATTATTTATATTGACAATTATATATATATATATATATATATATATATATATATATATATATATATAAAAATATATATATATATATATATATATATATATATATATATATATATATATAATTACTTATTAAAGTTATTATTAAAATTCATTATGAATTATCTGCCCTACCTGAAGACAATACATGGATAATGCCTCTTAAGGTATGTAATTATTTAGGGATGGCAAGATAATAATGACTGACTTAAGGGTTTAGAAATAAGAAGAGTCTCTGGATAGAGAAGAAGTGTCTAATAATAACTGTAAAAATGTCTATTTATAGAGTTTGTTTGAAGTCATTAGATAGTTATCTCTAGATGGAATTAGGATTTGTGTATGTTTATTGAGTTTGTTTGAAATGATTATGTTATTTTGTATAGATAGATTTAAGATTTGTGTTTATTTATTGAGTTTGTTTGAAGTCATTAAGTAGTTGTGTCCAGAAAGATTTATGATTTTTTTGTCTGTGTAGTTAATGTATATTAAGGTTTTCAAGTGTTTATGACTGCTAGAGTGTAGTTAAAACTGATTAGTGTGTGATTAAAGTGAGTTTAAAGCTCTTAACTAGTTTTAGAATGAGTTTATGACTTTTGAGTGTGTGTAGGTTAGTGTGTCTTTAAGATGTTTTAGTAAGTATGCAAGTGTATGTCCTATTTTTTTTTACTGTGTCTGCCTGGAGTGTTAGTATTTGGATGGAGGGTTTGTTGGCACCCATGAACCCTCAAACTAAAATCTTAGAAAAGAAAAAGAAAAAAAATTATAAAAATACTTATGAAAAAGAAATTTTAAAAAGATTGGTGGAATACTTTCATTGTGATTATTTTTTTAACTAATCTTCACCCAGATACAAGGGTTTCTAGGTTTCTTGAGCATCAATTATCTAATTATATATAATTTTCTAAAAAGTAACTGATTAATAGAGTATCTAAGAATAACGCATGCTGGATGACTCTCAAGGTATCCGACTATTCTAGACAATGACTCTTCAGGTACATTACTATTCTAGGAGTTGAGTGACAATAGATTTAGGACGGTGGATGAGAATGAATTTAGAAAGTATATATAACTGGAAGCTTAGAAGGTGAATGCTGATTCAAAGGCTCACGTTAAGGAGAGTTTTGACTGAAAAGTTCCTATTTATAGATATTTTTTTTAACTTGGTAGCTAGTTATGTACAAATATAATTTTTTATTTTTTTTACTATGAGCTCATTTCTTAAAAGCTTTTTTTATTTATACATAGTTGCCAAATAAACTTTTCATAATTCTACATACTATCATTAACTTAATCATCATTACAAACACCAGCATAACTTACTATCTTACAAACGTATAAATTAGTCAATTACCTTAAAATATCATTACATTTATACATTATTAATTTTCAAAGTTTGATAATCACTTTTAAGATATGTAACTATTTTTTGAATGAATGACAATGACTTTTAAAATATGTAATTGATAAAGTTTAGAAGATGGCTTTTAACAGTGATTATATTTGTATTTTACGAATTAAAAAATCACTCAAAATATTAGGAAAAGTATAAAATATTTAAAAAATGTCAAAATTAAATGATAATGAATTTTAAATTTTAGATTGTTTAACATGATTTTTTTTATTGTAATTAATTTTTTTAAACGAATACCAACTTATAATTGTTTTCACAAATGTTCACTTTGTCATTAATTTATATTTCTTTTAGACATTCAAAACATTGTGCACTTAATCACTAAAAAATTATAAAGTGATCCAAAATTTATAAATTAATAATTATAAATTATATATAAAGAGATTATTATAATAATCCATTATTAATTTTTCAACATTATAAAATTTTAAATTTTAAAAATAAAATTAAAGCGTCCATTTTTTTTTTCTGAGTGTATTTTCAAGATTATGTATCAACTTTTTGTTATTTTATTCACTATAATAATATGTTCATTTTAATATACCGATTTATTAAATTTGTATAAATTCTCATTATTTATATAGTTATAGGATTATATATAATTACTTTAATTACTTGTTAAAATTAATTATGATTTGTTTGAATATTTTGAGTCATAATTAAGTAATTTAATCATACCTTACATTATTTTATTGATAACCAATTAAAAATTTAGTAAAAAATTATAAAAAAGTAATAAAGTATATAGTTTTATTTACTTTGACTTTTCTTTATGCCTTTAAATTATAAATCAATCTAAACTGCATCTAAGAATAAAACGAGAAGTAAAATGGGAAAAAAAATATTTCAATTTAATATTTTATTTTAAAATTACATTTATTTAATTTTAAATATTTTTAATTTTATTTGGTTTGTTGATAATTTTTAATTAATTTGTAATATTCATCCGTACCTGGATTTTAAAATAAACACATTATAAAGTAACTTTAATTATTTTAATTTAATTAATTTTCAATTGTTTAACATTTTGAAAACATTTTATCTAATGTACTTTAATATTTTATTTATTTCAAATCTGTGCAACGCTAAAATAATTAATAGTATTGTTTTATATTTAAAATTGATGATTATATAGTTTTATTAGTAGGTAATTTACTATAGTGATGATTAAAAAAAATCCAATTAGAAAAATTGAGTTTTGAATTTTTTTAAATCCATAATTTTCTTCTTCAATCAATGTTAAATGTTAAAATTAAAAACTACAATTGTTTTATTATATTATGATATTTTCTGAACTAATCCTCAATTAGATATAAGGGTTTTTGTATTTTTAGTTTTATTGACTACCAACTATCTCCTTATCTCTAGCTGTTACAATTTTTAAGAATAACAAGTTAATAAAATATTTGAGAATAAAGCATGAATAATGTCAAGGTATCTAATTATTCTAGACAATGACTCTTCAGGTACATGACTATTTTGTGGGTGAGTGACAATGGATTTAGGAAGGGTGGGTGACAATGAATGTAGGGAGAGTATGAAATTGGTAACTCAGAAGGTGGGTGTTGACTCAAGAGTTTAGGATAAGCAGAGTCTCTGGCAGAAAAATGCATATTTATAAAGTTCTTTTGAAGTTAGTAGGTAGTTGTGTACAAATGAATTTAGGGTTTGTGTCTATTTATTGAATTTGTCTAAAGTTATTACCTAGTTGTGTATAGATAGATTTAGGGTTTGTGTTTATTTATTGAGTCTAGTTAAAGTGATTAAGTAGTTGTGTCTAAATGGATTTAGGATTTGTTGGTGTGTCTAGTTAAAGTTAAGTTAAGGTTTCCAATAGATTGTGGGACTAAAGTGTAGTTAAAACTGGTTAATGTTTGATTAGAGTGAGTTTAAAGCTTTTAATTAGTTTTAGAGTGTATTTAGGTCTTTTGAGTGTGTGCAGGTTAGTATAGCTAGTTTGTTTTTTTACTAAGGCTGTTTGGTGTGTTAGTTAAAGTGTGTAGTTAAAGTGAAGTTAGGGTTTCTAAGTGTTTATGTCTTATTGAAGTGTAGTTAAATTTGTTAGTGTGTAATGAGTTTAAAGGTTTTAATCAATTTTAGAACGTGTTTAGGATTTTTGAGTGTGTATGTTAATGTCTTTATAATGTTTTAAGAAATATGTTTAGTGTTTTTTTTTAATGTGGCTAAATGGAGTCTTAGATAAAGTGTATACTTAAAGTGAATAATTTGGAAGAGTGAAATTTTGTTACCATCTTCTCCATCTATAGTAAATACGTTTCCTAGCACTTTACAACGTTACCATATAAAAGAGATACAAAAAATGATAAGAGATAAATCATGAAAGCAATTCAAAACATTGAGGCTTAGAAAAAGATACGGAGGTGCAAATAGTAATTATGTTATTCTAATCAAAATTGACCTAAGTAAACCCATTACTTTAAGCCTAAAAAGATAGGACAAACTCTTTCTGCACCTCCATAAGTTCCTCCTGCACTCTCATATTTTTAAAATGCCAAAAGTACCTTTTCTAGATTATTTATATTCTGTATTACATAATCCGAAATACAAATTTCTTTTATATTTTTGAAATTCACAACCTGAAATACAACTTTTGTATTTTAAATTGTATAATAAAAAATATAATTCTTGTAATTTGTATTATGAATTGTACAATTTAGAATATATTTTTTATATTCATGATTGCACAATCCAACACATAATTTTTTTTTAATTTCGATTGTGCGATCCGAAATAAAAAAATTAAAAAGTGTAGAATTTCTTTAATTTTTTTCATCAAGGGTATAATGGTTATTTTGATGAGTCTACGGAGGTATAAGAAGAAGAAAGTACGAAGGTGTAGGAAGAATAGTTACTGATTAATCCATTATAATTACAATTTAAATTTATTTTTCCTACCTAGAAAGACTATTTTTATTCTTTTTGCATTACACATGTGTCTTTTTTTATTTCACTTAAAAATGAACTCTCATTCATTTTTTCAACTGGTAAAAAATCTCTCCATTCAATTATGAATTAAAGATATATTTATTCTCACCACAAATTAAAATATTTGTTAAAAAATAATTAATAGTATTACTTAACAAATAACTTTGTATTCTTAAACACTTAATATTAACTTTCAATAAAGAGTGTATTTATTATATATATATATATATATATATATATATATATATATATATATATATTTTAAAAATCAAAACATTAGAAATAGTTTTAGATATTAAAAATTATGTTGAGTTGGTCTTCCTTGTAATTAATGCTTAACTTTTGGTAAAAAAGAGATTATTATAGGTTTTACATTGCAGTATCAAAATTATGATAACATTTTTGTTGGAGCTAGTGAAGGCCCTCCTAAAGTGTTAATTTGATGAAGAAATTACTTGAAGACACTAAATTCTAGATTTGGGGTAGTTCTTACTTGGATTAGGTCTCTCATGCATTAGTTAGTGTCAATCTATGAATTGGTTGCATTTCTTTTACTCAAGTTTAAGTGAAAATATCATTTTCAAAACGTTTTAAAAAAATTAGTGTTGCAGACCAAAATTCAACATGTTAAATTTCAAAATCAATTTGTTAAATTTTTGACAATTTTAGACTGGCATGTTTTTAAAGCCCAGCAGAGCGCGTTTTGAGTAATACCTTCAATTTGAATTAGGTTTTCACTGATTTTCAAAAGATTTGAAGAGAGTTTCTTGGAGAGAAACCCACTGTGAGAAAGAATTACAATTGTTTTCAAAAATCAACATAATTTCTCACACTTGGAATTAATTGTTTTGGTATGGCAGCTGCATTCTTGTGAAGATAAGTGTTTTTCCTTGGTGTCTTTTGCTGTGTTTAGCTGCTGCATTTGTGAATTTTCGAATTGTATAGTGTTCTTGGTTAGTTTCTTAGTTGAGTAATGCTTAATCGGTGTGTTTAAGCATTGCAATTGAGAGAAACTTGTAATTGAATTATTGTATTGTTGAGTTTGCTTCCAAATCTGCAGTGGTGTACTGCTTTTGTACTGTGAGGGTGCATCTTGTGAGTGATTTAATTGTAAACTTTGAATGAATTAGTAGAAATCCTTGCAAGAGGTTGCAAGGGACTGGATGTAGCCTAAGTGGTTGGATGAACCAGTATAAGAACATCTATTTGATCTTCTTCTCCCTTGCTCTTTTAATTTTCGAATTGCATTTATGCCATATTCAATTCTACAGTCAAGAACGTATTAAAATTGAAGAACAACTTGTTGAATTCTGGACAAATTTAAAAATAGTCATTTTGGTTGTGTTCCTTAATCTGTTAAATCATTTTTAACTGATTGTATTCTGGAATTAAATTGTTATATCTAGTTTGTGGATTCTTAATATGTTTGCATTGGTCTGTGATTGTGTATTGGTTTCCATATCAATAAATCATCTAAATCTGATTGCTTATGTTTACTGTTTTAGAGTAATTTGGTTTGAGTTGCTGTAATTTTTGCTGGTGCATATTTCAGTACTTTGGTTCATTAAAATTCTCTGCTACGATAACAAATTTGCTTATCTGATATAATTCATTTGCTTTGCTGCTGGAGTTATTTGAACCTACATAGAATTCTTAAAATTGTAATGTTGTGATATCCATCTTAATTTGGCCTGAATATCTTTTGTGAATAATTCTGTGTAATCTGTTTTAAATAACATCTATTGTGAATCTGTTTTGCTATCCTAAGTTGTCTTAATCTTCGTAAATTGGTGATATATTGATTCTGATGTGATAAATCATTGGCTGATCACATTGATTTGGTTCGTGGTAATTTTGATTTTTGCAAAAATTGTTTTAACCAAAAATAGTGTTTTTTGGTTTTATAATACTCCTGCAGTGTTCTAATTTCAATCTGTTTTAACATGTTAAAATTCTGACACTGGCTGACATTTGTCTAACTGCTGAAAAAAATTTTAACAAACTGTTTTTAATTTCAACCTGCTAATTGTAATTTTCCAAAACTGTCAGAATTTCTGACTTTAACAAGTTGTTTTTCTGGTATGAACATACTGAGTCATATTTTAACTTTGCTATTTGTGTTTTTAACCTATTGTTTAGAGTATTCTTTACATTATAATCATAGTTTAGTAAAAATACTCATTTACATTTCTAAATTTTCAAAAAGAACAAATAGTTCAATTTACCACTCCCTTAAACTTTTGACCATCATATTTTTCAACAATTTTGACTTCAACAGTTTTGTAAAGAATTATAAAAGTCTTTTATTTGATCAACTAATGAATAGACTTTGATCACAAAGTAAGAAAAGTTTTATGTCTTTTAACATAATCAACTTAGTAAGAAGTAATGTATTAATAATATAGAAAATAGTATAAAAAAATATCATATACATTTCTATTTCTTCTTTTTATACTTTGCATGTTATTAGTGTGTGTTAATCTAAGATAAAAATCACTAAACAAAATAAGTTTAAGAAATGATTTAAATACGTAAATATTTTAATTTAAAAAGCTGCATTCTATGATACAAGATAAAAATTATAAAGACATCAATAAATAATATAAAAACATTAATGTAAATGTGTTTTTAGGATTTATAGTGTGTATGTGGTGTACCATAATTTTTATTTTTTATATTTTACATGAGTGCATGTCTTAAACTTTCTTTTATTTACAGAGAACTACCTAATATTTTTGCAAAATTAATATTTTTGCAAAAAATCAAGTCAAAGGAAAAGACTAGGTATGACAAGTATGATACTATCATGGAAAGTATGACTCAAACATGGGAAGCATGATCATCATTTTAGCCATTGATCTAGATCTAGGTTTTGAATTTAAAATTTAAATTTCTCTCCCCTTTGTACATTAAAATTTCCACCAAAAGTGTATTAGGTGGCTATATATAGTTGCCCCTTTCTTTTCTTTTAGAAAGAAATTTGGATGATATATGAGAATTAGAAAATATTGAGAGTTACTCTTATGAAAATGATAAATTTTCTCTCGAGCCTTATTTTAGTTCTTAGGATTTAAGTGAAGAATTTTTCTTAAGCCTATCATGAGGATGAAGTTCTCTTCATCTTCAAGTGGTGCTCATCAACAAATCTTGACAAGTGTGCCAATTTGACACAAGTAGTAAATGAACAAGAGCCTAAATATCAAATTTACATAGACTTGCTATTTAATTAGGGAGAAGATTAATTATATAAGCATGCAACATAAAAGCAACAAAAATAAAAGAATTAAAGAATCAAATAAATATTTAGGTTTTCAAATAACAAGTAATCAAAAGTAATTAAACATAAAACAATTATTTCATGATAAGAAGTAGATTTAAAAGAATAAAAAACTAAATAAGAATTATAGTTTTTGGAATAAAAGAGTAAATTCATATGACTAAAAAATAATAAAAATAAGGATGATAAATGATAAAGACATTATTGGATATTGATTTCACTGTCCTTTCTCATGTAATTCTTTCATCTCTATACTAATAATTTCAATTTCCTTTCTCATGTAATTCTTTCATCTCTATACTAATAATTTCAATTACACAATTAATGCAACGATCCACGAAATTTATTTTAACTTAATTCCTCAATGAGAAATATGTAGATTAGTTAGGGAGATCAGGTTGATTCTTTGGAGGAGGTTTGTCAATCAACCAATATTAAGATTAAGGACTTATAATTGATTCAGTAGTTTATATCCCTATCCCAAAATTTGTAGGTAATACTGATTTAGGTTCCAATTTACAAAAACATTTCCTAACCTAGTTAAAACTATTAAATAATGATTTGGTTTATTGTACTAAACAAGCATTAAAACCAAGGTAAAAATAATTAACCAAATAATCAAATAATGTTAGAAAGAAAAAGATAAATTATATAAGTTAGATAGCTACATTAAATTCTAACAACAAGGTATTTAGTTGTTTATGACTTCACACTGTCAAAAGGACCAAAAGAAAATAGCCCACTACACACAAATATTATGATGTGTGTTTCCGCTTCAGATTATTGGGGGTACTACCCCTAGGATACAAGGTTGTATTCTGTTTAGCCCTATATTTATATATTTGAAGTTGGACTTTTCTTCATAACCTCCTGTCAGAGTGTCTCTTTAGGTCAAGCTGTAATAATGACAGTGACTATAAGGTGCAAGTTGTCCTAATATTTGAGAATCTTTGAAGGTATGCTTCTCTCTTAAATGCCCTCATGGATCATTTAGGTGAGAGGTTCTGGCTTAAGTTAATTAAGCAAGTAGCTCTCGCTTAATTTTCTTGAACGAGCATATGCTTCACTTGAGTAAGAATATTGGTCTTCATTTTGAACCAAAATCTTCTCCTTTTATGTAAAAATAAACAAAGATTGACAAAGCGTAAAATCTTAATAAAAAATTAGTAAAAATTTAATTTGAAATAAAAAAAAAGAATACAATGAAAAATAATGATAATTGCCTAAATATAAACCAAAAATAAGGTCAAAATATACTACAATTTGACATTTATTAATCATCTTCTTCCATCTCTACAAGTCTCCTCTATCTTTTCCCTTTTCTATATTTTTGTGTCATTCTTTGTCTTGATTCCATAATTATGTTATTCTTTAGGATGCGAACCTTCACACTTAAATAGTCCAACTACATTAAACTCATTCAATGGCAAGCATCACGAGAATGCATTTCTTTCTTTAATCTCGAAATCTTGAAACAAACATTATATTAAACAACTTTCAAGCTAAATCATGACTTGATCTTTATCATAATTGAAGTGAAGAAGATTGACACCAGGAAGAATGTAGTGTATGTCTTTACAAAGCCCATTAATAAGAGGAAATTCATGTATTGTTTGGATTTGTTGAATGTTCATTGTTGTTAGTAATTCCATAAGAAAGCTGTTGTTGTCCCAGGTGGACTTTTGTAAATCTTGATATATTCAAATCCTTTTAGGACAGGTCATCTAATTGTTGTAGACATAAGTCAGTTGATTGTTACAAGATGTCATCTATTAGAAGATTGTTTGATGGCTCAACGTTTGGTCTTTTGGTGAACAAATGATTGTTTACTTATGTGTGTTTAGTTAGTTGGATTACGATTTTGTACATCTAACGAACTAATAACTATTTTGCAAAGGGTGATCATTGTTTATACTATGAATGTATGTGAAACAAACCATAAGTGTATGTAATAATGCTTATTTTATGTAATACACAAGACTACTCACTCTTTCTATAGATTGAGTTTGTTCTTTATCTATTTTGCATGTTCTTTTCATTATTCTTGAACTTGTTTGTTACAATTTGATCACAACAATAATACATAAGATTACAACAATAATACATAAGATTTAATATGTATTGAACGAAATATGTTGGGATATTTTTAATAATATCCAGAATGGTATTGGAAATTGATATGATGTGTTATATAGGTAGTTGTCGCGACCTAAATCACGACGGGGACGGCGATCCGAAAAAATGTTAATGAATTAAAAAAAAAATGGAGTCGCCACCAATAGTTTTTCAGGGAAAACCATGGAAAACCCGAAAAGAAATGATAAGGCAGGTATGCAAAAATCGGACCGCAGGTCCGGGAGTCGGTTACGTGTGGGGAAGGTGTTAGCACCCCCACAACGCCCGTCCTGGGACGGTACCTTTTAATTAAATAAGTAAAACGAGTGTATTTTCTTTAAGATGTTTATTTTTCACGAAAAATAGAAATAAAAGCAAACAAAACATTTTTATTTTGAAAAGGGGTCCCGACAAGGTTTAACCTCGCTCCTACGTATCTCCATCGAGGATGGAGAATCAGGGTTACGTAGTTCTATGGTTCGAAAATTGTTTGTTTGAGAATTTACTATTTTTCTAATTTTTGAAATTTTTATATTTTTTTAATTTTAGAAAAAAAATTAGTATTTCCAGAAATTAAACTTCATTTTGGATATCGCTTGATGCATTAAGGTCCTTTGATATCCTCAAATGAAATTAAATTTTTTTCGAATTAAATCCTGCATAACGCGAATGATTATTTAGGAATTTAATCGAATTTGTTTAAAACAAAATCAATCCCGCATGACGCGTACGGTCAATTGGAATTTTAATAAGAAAAATATATTTTTTTTAAAGAAAATTCAATTGTTTTTGAAAAATCAATTTGTTTTTACTTTTTATTATTTATTTTATTTTTATTTATGAAATACCTAGAACAGTTCACAAAATTCTTTTTTTCCTTTTAAAAAAAAAATAATTTAGAAACGTGAATAAAAGCAACTAAATGTTATTTAAATGAAGCAAGAGAAAAAATATTAAAAAAAAATCATTGTTACTGGAAATTGAATACTTACGTGGAGTGAAGCATTAAATGCATTTTCTTTCTTTTTGGTACTACGTGCAGTACGACAAAGTGAGAATTAAAAAACTAGTGTCTATGCTTACATTCATAGAATCATGCAATGGAACCGAAGAGAGAGAAAGAGTACATAAACCATACTTCAACTAAAAATGAATAGTGATACGTATAAAAAGATGTCCAAAATTATTTGGCATAATACCACAGTGCAGGAAAAAGGAATGCAAGGAAACGAATGGAGTTTTGGCAAAGTATAACAAAAAAAAGTAGAAGGATGAATTGTAACATGTAAAAGATTCTGAAAATTAACATATGTAATATGCCAACCAGTCCCAGTGCAACTTGCAACCAAAACATAATGTAAAACCCAATCTTTGTGAATGAAAATTAGAAGGAAATTAATCAAATGTGTGCTGGAACTGGAGATCCACATGAGACGAATATAAACCTAGCCTATAACAAAACAAAAGAGCCTTCTGATGAACACAAAAATCTAACCAAGTCACAACCTTTCGGAATGCTGATGCTTATAAGATATTCAATGAAATGCAACAATGAGTCTTTAATTTTCAGAACCAAATCTTTTCTTACTTGTTTATTATGAAGCTATTTTTTATTATTTACAAACACTAGATTATCTACAACTATCATGCCTACACAGAATAACACCAGATCGTCTTCTCCCTCGCGTCTCAGGCTAAAAACGAAACTGCTCACATTCATTTTTTATCATTTAAAGCACTAAAGGTCCATATCACAGTTTATTCATGTTCATATGTCACTCAGTATGTAAAGTAAATACAAATCCACATGAAACGAGAGAGATAAATTCAAGACGTGACCTCGCCGGAGCGAGATCACAGTGAAACTCCGGCGAGTGTTATCCTTCGGCTGGATGATTCAAAAAACAATCTTTATTTTACTCTTATTTTCATACAATACAGACTAGGCAAAGAAACACAAAGAATCATTTATAAACCAGAAAACACAGTAGACTACCGGTGCATTTTTCATGAAGGTGACAATGAACAGTATTCATTACAAGCATTATCAATTTCCAATGCACTCATGGATTTAAACAATGAAAAAAAAGAAGAGGATGGAATCTACCTGTTGAAGCGTAGAACATATTCTTCAGAAGATCATCTTCTCCGACGAGCTTAAAGTTTTCCGGCAAGCTTCGATGCTTGTTTTTCTTCCGCTGATGGGCACTACGGTGAATGTTTCAATCTCCTCTTAGTCTCTCACTCACGGATTTTCTCAAATGGAAAATGCTCTCCTCAGTTTCAATTTTTCGGTTCAGTTTTTGTTCGTTCTTCACACTCGTCTTCTACCCTCCCTTCTCCCTGTCTCTCCTGCTTCTCTGTTTTTTTTAAACTCTTCTCCCCCCGTTCCTCTGTTGTTTGCCATATAAAACCTCAATCCGTGCCTCCAAACGTCTCTCTCTCTTTTTTGTCTTATCAGGGGACATTCCCTGATTTCTTCCCAGCCCCGGGATCGATCTTGCAGGGACCAAGTTGCTTTTTTGCAGGCACTGGAGTCCAAAAACCGTTCCTGCAGGCACAGGGTGGTGGAGCAGTGTTGTTGCTACTGCTGTGATCCTGTTGTCGGGTGTACTAAACTTTTGAAAATTGGAGAGAGAGGTAGCCGGCCCAAGTGGCCAGGATGGCACGATGTAGGGGCATATGTGGAAGACGGGGGTACAAGGAGTAAGTTCCATTCTTACTTTCTTTTCTCTTTTTTTT
>Ga0209700_108205_pt1 | contig 13686 bp, 9 predicted proteins | sample SiratroredBW_FD_187528 | JGI IMG/M metagenome (GOLD analysis project Ga0209700, IMG submission 187528) | Root nodule microbial communities of legume samples collected from California, USA - Siratro red BW (SPAdes) (version 2) | ecosystem: Host-associated > Plants > Roots > Nodule | place: USA... | reverse complement strand
ATTTATGTTGAAAAGGATATTATTGTAGTAAAATTTCCTTTCTAAATATACCCAAAATAGTAGGTACCATGAAAATAATATTATTTAGAAAAATAAAGATGAAAGAATCTTATTTGAGTAATTAATGTTGAAAAGGATATTATTGTAATTAAAAATTTCCTTTCTAAATATACCCAAAATAGTAAGTACCATGAAAATGATGTTATTTAGAAAAATAAAGATGAAAGAATCTTATTTGAGTAATTAATGTTGAAAAATATATTATTGTAGTAAAAAATTTCCTTTCTAAAGATACCAAAGTTGTAGGTACCATGAAAAGTGATCCATTCAATGACATTGTTACAAAGCATTCCAGAGGACATCAAAAACTCCACAAACTGCACAATGTTGATACGATCTGTATCATCTAAAATTAACAGGAAATACCAACAAATAGTATGTGTGCAATATTATTCATATCTGTTCTTTGAATAAAACCAGTTTCTATAGCAACAACTAAGGAATAACGAAAAATATTATAGCAATCAGTATTTGATCCTTCTTCTGAATCTTTGATATCACCTGGAAATGAGAATCACAATAAAAATGATGCTGGAAGAAATTAGAATAACAAATGAGAGAATGAAGAACTCAATAACAGAGGAGAGGAGAACTCACATTCCACACACTGTCCCTTCTCCTACCCTTCAGCATGTATAATTCTCTAGCCACTTGGGTCGTTGGCCCGTTCTAGTGCTTCTCTTCACTTTTTCCATGGTCTGTGAATTTTTAGTTTTGGGCCCCATTATATTATTATTTGTATCAATACATCCTCATTGAAATTGACCTTGTCCTCAAGGTCAAAGTGAGGATAAAGTCGTTGAATTTCATGCTCCCCTTCCTATGTAGCTTCTTTCTCAGGCAATTCTTTCCACTAAATCAGTACCTCTGACAACCAAGCACCATTTCTTTTAATCTTGCGTCTGTGCAATATAATTGATGGTTGAACTATCAGTCTTTTGTCATCATTGAGTAAAGTAACAGGGATAAAAAGTTTGGCAAAATTAGGAAGTGCCAACATAGGTGCGTGAGTAAGTGTTGTCTTGAGTGAATCAAATGCCTGTTGAGATTTTGTAGACCAATGAAAAGCATCTTTCTTTAGCAAATCAGTGAGAGAGGCAGCCAACATGGCAATGTTCGTGATAAACTTGCGATAGTAACTTGCTAATCCGAAAAAAACTTACAGTTGCTTAATTGAAGTTGATACAACCCATTGTTTAATTGCTTGTATCTTGGTTTCATCAACCTTGACTCCATCCCGTGATACATGTCCCAAATAATCAATTTGGGTTTGGCAAAAAGAGCATTTGGAGAGTTAGGAAAATAAGGAATGTCTTTACATGGTGCTTAAGACCAAAGAAAGGTGCTGGATATGTGTATTCCATGTTGTACTGTAGATTAAAATGTCATCAAAGAAAACAAGGACAAATATGCGTAAAAATTATGCAAAAACTCAATTCATTAGGGCTTGAAAAGTGGCAGGTGCATTACTCAAGCCAAAAGGCATTACTAGCCATTCATACAACCCTTAGTGAGTGCCAAAAGTTGTCTTGTAGCGATCTTCCAGAGAAACAAGAATCTGATGATATCCTGAATGTAAATACAACTTTGAGAAATATTGTGCTCTAAACAATTCATCAAGTAATTCATCCACTGTGGGCATAGGAAAAGAATCCTTAATAGTGACTGTATTAAGGGCCCTATAATTGGTGCAAAAATGTCATGTTCCATCTTTCTTTTTGACAAGTAGCACGGGTGAGGAGAATGGACTTGAACTAGATTGTATGATACCCTCCGATAAAATTTTAGCATTAATATGTTCAATCCAGTTTTCTGACTATGAGGATAACTATAAGGACGAACTTTCACAGGGGCATTGCCAGGCATCAATGGGATGGTATGGTGATGAGACCGTATTGGTGGTAACCCATAAGGCTTCTCAAAAACATTCTTGTATTATTGTATAGTCATAGCCAATTCAGGCTCCATAGATGTTGGAAATTCCAACAAATGGTGGGCTGACACTTCAGGTGTTTGAATTTGAATGTCATATAACTCCGCTATAGAGTCTGTGGCTTGTAAGCGGGTGAGTTGATGAAACTGAACTAGGCTAGGCAGATTTGAGGTTTCTCCATGTAAAGTGATAAGTTCTTCATTGATGTAAAAAGTGAGGAAGCGTTCTTTATAATTCACTAAATGAGTATCCAAAAGTTGCCAACCATTGACTTTCAAGAACCAATTCAGTTGCAAAGATAGGTAGAACATAGACTGAAATATACAAAGAATGACCTTGGATTTGGACTGAGATATTCTGGACTTCACCTTCACATTCCAATTACTCTCCATTGCCCACCAACACTTTTAATCATAGGGTCTGATAGATGGGTAGGTGTAGAAATTTAGCCACTCTAGGTTGGATGAAATTATCAGAACTCCCTCCATCAATAAGGATTTGAATCTTATGACCCTGAATAAATTCTGTAAATCTAATTGCGCCTCTCACCGTGGTACTTGTTATGACATTGTATGATAAATGAGGTGTCTGATCAATATCATCAGAAGAATTTTGGACAATCTGTTGGCTCTGTACATTTGGGTCTGGTTCCGGGGGTATTTCATGCTCACATTGAAGTAAGAAATAGTGTTTATTAGCACACTGATGAGTAGGGGAATACTTCTCATCACAAGTAAAACAAATCCCCTTTTCTTGACAGAATTGAATGTCAGCTTAGGTTAAACACTTTAAGTTGTTGGGTTTTTGTGGTGTGGGAAGTAATGGTGGTGGGTTTGTTTTTATAGGTGGGTTTGTGTTTGTTGTTAATGAAAGTTTAGAAATATTTTGTGTAAGTGATTTGGCTGGGAAGTAAGCAAATTTGTGTTTAGGAGCAAGGGATGATGGGTAAAATTTTTCCTCAAAGAGTTTAGCAAATGACATAGCTTGGAGTAATGAGTGAGGGGCTCAGGATATCACTTCATGCTTCAATTCAGGTATTAATCCACTAATAAAACAATCAAGCAATACAAAATCATCTAACCCATATGATTTATTAGCTAACTCGGTGAAGGAAGCATAATAGTCTGACACAGTAGAGGATTGCTTTAGCTTGAATAGATCTGAACGAGGATTATCAAATTGAGATGGGCCAAACTGGATTTGAATGGTAGTGGGCAATGATCGCCAATCAGCTACTTGGTGTGGTTTTTTTAGTAGTTGAAACCATGGTAAGACTTTTCCTTCAAAATGAATAGAAGCAATGGCCACTTTCTGCTCATCGGGAGTGTTGTATAATGTGAAAAACTTTTCAGCCTTTTACAACCAAGTCATTGCATCATCACCAGTGAACCGTGGAAAATCCAACTTCATAAAACGAGGATGGGAAACAATTGAAGTGGAAGGCTGTGTTGGAGAGTCCTTCTGAGATTTCAGGAATAGTTGATGCAACTCCTGCAATTGCTGATCAATCTTCTCAAATCATTGATCCATTTGCATAAATCGATCATGATGTAAACCTAGAGTCTTTGAAACGCATTTCAGTTCTCCTTGTATCTCTTTCATTCTTGTGTTGTCAGCCATAAGTAACTCGATGAAAGCACCAATGATACGATCTGTATCTAAAATCAACAGGAAATACCAAAAAACAGTATGTGTGCAATATTATTCATATATATTCTTTGAATAAAACCAGTTTCTATAAAAACAACTAAGGAATAACGAAAAATATAATTTGATCCTTCTTCTAAATCTCTGATATCACCTGAAAATGAGAATCACAATAAGCAATGATGCTAGAAGAAATTAGAATAACAGATGAGAGAATGAAGAACTCAATAACAGAAGAGAGGATAACTCAATAACAGAAGAGATGAGAACTCACATTCCACACACTGTCCCTTATCTTGTCCTTCAACATGTATAATTCTCTAGCCACTTGGGCCGTTGGCCCATTCTAGTGATTCTCTTCACTTTTTTCATAGTCTGTGAGTTTTTATTTTTGAGCCCATTATATTATTATTTGTATCAAATATCTACTCCAAATTTTTGATTATTTTCAAAATCGATGGCTTGATGTTGGAAGAGTGCAATGGAGTCAAGCGCGTGATGATCAAGTGCCACGTTAAACTCGGGGAAGTTGAATTCCTAGATAAAGTGATGGCAGGATGCAAAGCTTGGAAGGTTGCCTGAGTAATGTTATGTTGACACCGTTGGTGGATTACCCCCACTTGACACCGGGGTAATTGTGTCAAAGTGGCTTACGTGGCAGGGACAAAGTTGGAAGACAAAAGTGAATGAAGCCCTAAACCTTTTGCATTCTCGCTCAGAATCCGAAAACCCTCAGTATCCCAAAAGTCTCTCAGTCTTCGGCCTCCTCTCAATCTCCCGCCTTCCGCCTCCTCTCATTTCAAAGCTCTCAGTCTTCCGCCTCCTCTCAGTCTCGCGCTCTCTCAGTCTCAGCCTCCTCTACACTCTCGCTCTCTACACTTTCGCTCTCTACACTCTCGCTCTCGTTCACTCTCACTTTCGCTCAGGTCACTCTCTGCGTTCTTCGTCTGAGCAAAAGGTTCGTTTTTTATTTCGTTTTCGTTTGAAAAGCGTGTAAAGGTTGCTCTTTTAAGTGATTGCTCATGCAAAAGGATGTTTTTTTTGTTTGTTGAATGATTTGCGTGTAAAGTTTTGTTTTTTATGCGATTTTTTATGGAAAAGGAAGTATTTTTGGTCGTTTCACTGTTCTGTTCTGGATCTGAAAAGGTTTTTGCGTTTAGGGTTTGATTTCTGTTGGTTTTGAAGTAAAGTTTGTTCTTTTATGTCATTTACATGATCGTTCTTGGTTCTTGGTTCTTGGTGGAGAAAAGAATGTTTTTTGTAAGTGTTTTAAGTGATTTTTCATGAAAAATGATGTTTTTGTTTGTTTGTCGTTTGATTTCCATGTAAAGTTTGTGTTTTTATATGATTTTTGATAGAAAATGAAGTCTTTTTGGTGTTCTGTTCTTTGTCGTTATTGGAATATAAAAATTTTTTGTGTTTAGGGTTTGATTTTCGTTGGTGGTTGAAGTAAAGTTTGGACCTTTGTGTGATTTACAGTGTTCTTCTTGGTTGTTGATAGAAAAGGAATTATTTTAAGGGTTTTAGGTTTGTAATGTTTGAATCTGTTTGTTTTGGCAAGTGATAAACACATGTGTGTTGAGTCGCCAAAACATGAACTAAGGTGTCCTCTCGTTAAAGAAGGGTAACCACACGTGTTTTGTCAAACAATAAGTGGTTCTGAGCTTACAAAAAATCAGTGGTTACCCGTGTCCTAACGAGGGGACACCTCAGTACAAGCTTTGGCTACTGATGACAATGACAATTATTTTACAAAACCTCACTGGTTACCCCTTCATTCATGAGGGGACACCTTAGTTATATTTTTGGCGACACACGTTAGTGTTGTTTATGTGTTGATGTGTTCATGTATATAGTCACCAAAACTTGAGGGAAGGTGTCCCCTCATTAAAGAAGGTGCAACCTCTGATTAATGCAGCGTTAAAACCATTACTAATGCACACAGGCTAATTTGGTGTTTGAACATTGATGGCTAGAAAGGGACGACCTCAACATAGATATTCATAGCCATGTACCAGTTTCAAGAAAGGGACGACCTCCATTTAAAAGATTAAAGTCAGGAGTGCATTCGAGTCCTTATATGACATGGTCACTCTCTCACCAGCAACCCTAGCAGGAAACTCACCAGCATCCCTAGCACCAACCACAACAACAAGCCAGAAGACAGAGGCAGAAGCACCCACCATTAAAAGAACTTGAACAAAGACTCCAACAAAGATGATGATTCTTAAATCCTCTAAATTAGGACCTCCTTTTACCACATACCCTAAGAAAAGAAAAAGGTTTGTAAGAGGTGGTTTAAGGAATGTAAAAAGTCACAACAATTAATTGTTGTTAATGTAAATTGAACAAATTTTTATCAAATAATTGAAATTGATATTGCATCATCATGTTATTTAAATTGTTATTTACATATGTGTTCAATGTTGTAACATATGACTTCTTTGGGCAAATGTTGCATCATATTGCTTTAAATTGGTATTTAGTTGCCAAAACATGAACTGAAGTGTCCCCTCGTTAAAACATGGATAAACCAAGATGTTTGGTAAGTTTATAGATGTTATTTATGCACACATGTGTATCAATTTAACATATTTTGGTACATAAAAGGGTTATGGAAGCAATTCACAGGGTTGTAACTGAAGGACATAAGAACTTAAAATGCAACAATTATTGTAATGCATTTAGTCGCCAAAACGTTAACTGAGGTGTCTCTTTGTTAAAACATGAGTAACCTATAATGTTTTGTAAGTTGACAGATGTTATTTATCCACACATGTGTGTCAATTTATCATATTTTAGTACATAAAAGGGTCATCCAAGCAATTCACATAGTTGTAACTGAAAGACATAAGAACTTAAAATGTCAAATTGGTCGTACTGCATTTAGTCGCCAAAACGTTAACTAGGGTGTTCCCTCTTTAAAACATGGGTAATCCATGATGTTTTGTAAGTTGACAAATGTTATTTATGCACACATGTGTGTCAATTTATCATATTTTAGTATATAAAAGGGTCATCCAAGCAATTCACAAGTTGTAACTGAAGGACATAAGAACTTAAAATGCCAAATTGGTTGTACTGCATTTAGTCACCAAAACGTGAAATGAGGTGTCCTCTCGTTAAAACATGGGTAACCCTTGATGTTTTGTAGGTTGACAAATGTTATTTATGCACACATGTATGTCAATTTAGCATATTTTGGTACATAAAAGGGTCATGGAAGCAATTCACAGGATTGTAACTGAAGGACATAAGAACTTAAAATGCCAAAATGGTCATAATGTATTTAGTCACCAAAACATCTACTGAGTTGTCCCCTCATTAAAGCTTGAGTAACCAGTTGCAGATGCTGACTCCTATGTGTTTCCTAGCGATGTGAGGAGTGACACAAATCCACCCGTATACACCTGTAAAGACCATGTCAGCAAAATATATCACGAACCGTTTGATGGATGTAACACAAAATACAACACCAGATTCATGCAAATGTGTATAAAAACACAAACTTTACATGGAAATTAAACGACAAACAAACAAAAACATCATTTTTCATGAAAAATCACTTAAAACACTTACAAAAAACATTCTTTTCTCCACCAAGAACCAAGAATGATCATGTAAATGACATAAAAGAATAAACTTTACTTCAAAACCAAAAGAAATCAAACCCTAAACGTAAAAACCTTTTCAGAGCCAGAACAGAACAGTGAAACGACCAAAAAGACTTCCTTTTCCATCAAAATTCTCATAAAAACCAAAACTTTACACCAAATCATTCAATAAACATAAAAAAAACATCCTTTAGCATGAGCAATCACTTAAAAGAGCAACCTTTACATGCTTTTCAAACGAAAACAAAATAAAAAACGAACCTTTTGCTCAGACGAAGAACGCAGACAACGACCTTAGCGAAAGCGACAGTGAACGAGAGAGAGAGTGCAGAGAGTGACAGTGGACAGAGTGAAAGTGTAGAGAGCGAGAGTGTGGAGACTGAGAGTGAACGACACTGAGAGAGTGGGACACTGAGACAAGGCAGAAGACTGAGAGGAGGCAGAACACTGAGAGGAGGCCGAAGACTGAGAGAAGGCGGATCGCTGAGAGAGCGGGAGACTAAGAGGAGGTGGAAGATTGAGAGAGCGGGAGACTGAGAGTGCGGGAGACTGAGAGAGCGGGAAACGTATAAGAGGCTTTTGGAATTCTGAGGCTTTTGGGTCACTGCCACACTGGTTTAAAATAATATTATTTTTCGCTACATCAGCAGTGTCAACTGGGAGTATGACACGTGAGAGTGTCAACCTAACATTACTCAGGTTGCCTCCCAGTCTGAAACGGTCAAACCTACTTGGATTAAGTGCAGGCGGTCCACGTTAGCTTTCGGGCGGTCCACGTTAGCTTTCAGTACGGCCTAGTTATTTTGTGCCAACTAATCTTATCTTTTACGTTCTATTCATGATAAAAATATATTCATAATTATGTATTACTTTTTACTTTTTTAAGGTTTTCAAATATAAAAAATAAATTATATCTATGATATAATATATTGATAGATTTGAATTCTTATTTTTGTTGGTTTGTTATCAAAATACATAGCTTTAAGAAAGATAAAATATATGCAGGACATTCCATTTTTATCTTTCGAGTTCATGAGATTTTTAAGAATTCAATCTAAAATTTTCTATTGGTTATATTTTTTTTAAATTAAGTATATTTATACCTCTTTTTAAAAACTCTATTTATATATAATGAAATTATTGTTAAAATAAATTTAATTTATATTAAATTATTTTGGTGATGATAAAAATATTATGGTGCAAGTATTTTAATTTACTTTACACGTCAAAAATTACTTTAATTAATATAATTTTATTTTATTGACAATTTATAAATAATATATTTAAATTGAAATGATAAAATATTTATGATATTATATATTGTTGATCAATAATATCTTTAACCAAAATCAAAAAATATTTATTTAAATATAAATAAATAACATTAAAATGGTTGATGACAAATAAAAATAGTTACTTCCGTTATTTCCGTATCAATAACATATATTTTAATAAAATATACATTCTTTAAAATCAGAGCTAGCGTAATGTGAAAGCAAGTAAAACAAATCTTAAAAAAAATTTAACACTAATATAATATTATAATATTAAAAAATATTTAATTTAAAATTATATTTAAAAATATTTTTTACTAAAAATTTAAAATATCTAAAATTTAATATTAAGTTTATATTGACATGATAAATATTATTTAATGAATAATAATTTTCAAAAATTAATGATAGTTTTAGAACTTTCTCCTAATAAATAATAAATTAATAATATTTTTATTTTTTTTAAAAAAGTGTTAAAATATTTTAATTTCCTATCTCTTTCTATTTTTTATTAGAGCATTAGAGTGACATCTATCTCTATCTCTTTCTTCTTTTTGACTCTTTCACTAGTTCTTCTATATTATTATTTTAATTTGAGTATTTCATTCTCATTAGTTCATTATCTAATTCTAAATTTATTTTATCATTATATATTATTACTATACATTTGTACACGTATCTCTATTTAAAGGCTTAGAATTGAGATATGTAGTGGTTTTTGCTCCTTTTGAGTGTATCAACATTAAGTCAACATAAAAAATTAGAAATGCTGTATTATTTCTCTCTTGTTAATTGTTTCATTGCTTCTTACATGTCCCTTTATTAAATTTATCATATTATTTTTTCTATTCAAAAGTTGTTAATTTAAAACTTTGAAACTTAACAATAATATTTATTAACAAGTTTTCTATAAGACTGTATAAGTATATAATATTAAGTTTTTACAATTCAAGGATTCTACCCTAATCCTCAATTACAAAATTGATGAATTGATGTTAAAATCATTTTGTTTTTTATTTATTGTTTAATTAATCTCAAAATAATTTTTGCATATTAAAGAAAAAACATTAAAAAATTAGAATTTATAAATTAAATTCAAACATTTACCAAAGTATAGAACCATATAAAGACAAAAGGAAACTTGAGACTTCAAGACAGATTTTATTTGCAATCATATTAAGTTAATTTTCTTTGCAATCGGATTTTATTTTTTAACTAAGTCTCATTCTATATACGTATATTCAATATTATATATCTATATACTGTCATAAGGAAGGGTGAAAGTAATTGGGACAACATACGTGGAGGATGAAATTGAAAATGATGAGAGTGAAAAGTTGGTTATAACAGAAAGAAAGATGTCTAATATTGCAGGAATTGTATTCTGCTACTACTGTTTACCCTTCTGTTTTTTATCGTTCACGTCTAAGGATTGTTATATCCTTACACAAAAAAAATAAAAAATATGTCAAGTAGAAAATATAAATCATATTATTCAAAATTTGAAAAAAATAGAAGAGTTGAGGCCTTTAATTGAATCACAAAAAGGAGTTATGGATAAATTTACAAAAATAACAATATAGATATAGGTGAAAACAACATTAAAGAATTGGTCAACAAAAATAATAATTTAGATTTTAAAACTCATGACGACAAGGACATATTTTTTATAGTTAGGAATAATGTAACCTCCTGTATAAGAAGAAAAAAACATAGACACCGAAAAAACCCCTTCTTATCTTTCTCATGCTTCTCTTCTCTCTCAGACTCTCTTCCATCTCTCTAAATTTTACTCTCCATACCTTATCTGTTTTAGAATTTAATCACATTTTGTAGTAACTGAGGTCCTGATGAACAATTCTATCTTATCCTAATTTTGTTTAGAGTAAGTTTGTTTCTGCTCCTTTTTCCTTTGAGTCAATTTTTGAAGCTTTTCCCTTTTAAATGGGTATGTGCTTGCTTGTGGCAATTCAGGCTTCAGAATTAGTATTTGTTAGTTTAGAGTCCTATTGATGTATTTAGATCATTAATTAAGACTCTTGGGTGTAGATTAGGTCATCTGTGTTGTCTGTAAGTGTTGGACCTCTTAGTGAATGCTTATACTATTAATTAGGTAAGGGAATTTAATTTTAAATCCTTCTATAGTACCGTAGATTAGATAATCTGGATGTTAAGGGAACGTGGTTCCGAGTTTCAATGTTCTCTTGCAGGAGTGTTTATAATGAAATTGAATATTGTTGAACGAAAAAGTTGATCTTATGTTGTGTGAAGTGGTAGGAAAAATCAATGTGGATAGCTTATTAGTAAATTGTTGTTTTGATGATGAAAAAAAATTTTGCATGCTTTGAATTGTGGACAAAATGATATGTTTTAGTATGAATGATGAAATTGAGGACATACATTTAGGATAGTGTATGAATTGTCATTTTTTGTATGTATTAAGTATTGACATATATGTTTTAATAGAGATGCTCTAGCTTCATTGATGATCTAACTCAGATTGATTAAGACATTAGGTGATGAGAATGAGACAGTCTATAGACATTCAGTATCGGATGTTTGAACATTAACTCCGATCTTTTCTCTTCTCTTAGATTCATTGGTAATCTAAGTCTTAAGTATTGAATTAGATTTTAGTATAGCCAACTTAATATGAATCTTTTCAGAAGATGGTAGGTCCATGGTGTGATCTATATTTATTTCATTTTTCTAAATGAACACCTATTAAGTTGGGTTCAATCAAATCATTTTATTTTTCTGACTGAATTCCTAATGGATTTGCTTTCATTCAACTTTTATTCTCTAAAATCTATTTGAAAATAAACCCAAAATTTTCTTTCTTTTGTTTTTTTATTTATTAAATTTTTTTGTCGTAAAAATAAAATGAGACTAAAATCCTTTTTCTATTTTCTACTTTTCTTATTTTAAATGACAAAGCAAACATATTTCTAAAAATGATAACAATTTATAAATCATATATTTTCATTCTTTTATATAAAACAATTTTATTTGCCCGAACGAAATTGGGTGTTGACACCCTAAATCACTCTTTTGAATGTAATCTTTTGAAAAAAGGAAGAAGGGTTATAAAGTTAGGCTTTGGCCCAATAGATCACTTGTTTCACCATTCACTGATTGCACTCCTGACATTGACAACTACACCATTGTCTCCTAGATGAAAGAGAAAACAGGGTCTTCAGATAGCTTTCAACATCCCCTGCATTCATATTAGCACCACAGTTTGTCTAACCTTGACCCTTTCATTGTTTGCACCACCTTTTTTTTTACTATTTTTACACTCCCACAGTTTCAAAGAAAAAAATAAAAAAAAATAAAAACATAGATCTAAATTTTATTAAAAAAAAATTGATTAAATATAAATGTTTTTTTGCATGTTATTATACAAAATAATTCGATTAAATCTCTAAATAACCGTTCATTTCATGCCGACTAATTGACTCCAGGACCCTAAAATCTGGTTTCATAAACAGTTGTCTTATCTTCGATTTTCTTATGATTTTCGATGGCGACTCCATCTCTATTATTTTCTAAAATTAATTTTTTTTTTTGGATCCTTATCCTTGTCATGAGTTTGGTTGGGACATAAACCATGAAATGCTTATGACTAAGCGTACATCTTCTATGTCTAAGTGAAAGCTTATCACCTATTGAGATTTGATGCTTATAAAATCATATTTTATACTTTATTGTAAAATACCTAATCAAACTTAAATAGGGTCTAATGAACTTTGTTCTAACAACATATTTAGATTTTGGCCAATTTTAAGACAGATGCTTGAAAAATCATGAAAAAATATAAATATAAAATATAATATAAATTAAAATATGTTAATGTAAAATATACAATTAAGTAGAAAAACTGAAGTTAGTTTGCAAACAATCTATTACTCTAATATGTTACCAAAGTAAAGCTTTATGAATTTCATCTAGCAATATGTAGTTGTTTTCAAATTCCTTTTGTTAAAGTAAAGTCCAACAAACCCTTAACAACAAAGTATAATCATGAATATGATTTATTTCATAAGTTTTCCAAATAGATATTGTAAGATGCAATGGCTCCATCTGACAAACATAACAACACTTTGTAGTTTTCACTTCATCTGATAAGCAAAGTTATACTCAGACGATAGATCCAATCTCAAGATAATATTATACTTCATGAAATATTTTACATGCTTATTGTGTATTGCAAAAAATGTTTTCATCTTATATCTACTAAGAAGATCTCTTAAAGGTTATCCCTACATCAATAATCTCTTGAAATATGCATTAAAGTTGACTGACACCAACAACCATCTTAATACTAAAAGGACTATTTTACCTTGTAGAATCTCTTGTTTTATTCGAATTTGGGTAAAACAATTTTGACCTTGGTCTAATAGGTCATACCAATTACAGGAATGTTGCTTAAAAGAAAAGATAAGCATTTAATGCTACGAAGTGAATTTATGTATTTTTATGTCTTTACATAGTCACATTTAAGCTAATGGAAGCTTCTTAACAAGTAGAAAAGATTTACAAACTATTTTCTTCAAAACTCTAAGTAAAACAATCTCTCATGTTAGGCATTTTACATTTTATTTTTCATTAAGGGAAACATTTTTATTTCATCACACCACGAGGAGAATAGGCGTTGATAAGTTTTGAGAAGACTCCAACTCAACAATTATTTCTCAAATTGAAAGTTTTACAAGTAGCACGAAATAATAAAGTATACTATTTGAAGGAGAAAATAAATGTTTTAAAAAAAAAAATCACAAACCAAATTCCTTAGAAAATGCAGACTAAACAACACTAAAAATGTAAATGCAACAACCCTTGCTATTTGCCATGCCATGAAAGAGATGCTAGAATTCAAACATTGACCCCATGTCTATCTAATTCTAATCTGAAGATTATAAAAGTCCATCACTCCAAGACTCAAAGATTGAAACTTAACAGACTTTACCATCACAATGTTAGATGAATCTGAAGCAATTGTAGGCGTATTGCCTAAGCTCTAGGACGTAGCTTAATCTCGTGTTTAAATTTATGAATCACAGCGAAAAAACAAAATGCATATTACTCACTTTCAATGATGATACTATATATATATATATATATATATATATATATATATATATATATATATATATTA
>Ga0209700_108203_pt1 | contig 13690 bp, 4 predicted proteins | sample SiratroredBW_FD_187528 | JGI IMG/M metagenome (GOLD analysis project Ga0209700, IMG submission 187528) | Root nodule microbial communities of legume samples collected from California, USA - Siratro red BW (SPAdes) (version 2) | ecosystem: Host-associated > Plants > Roots > Nodule | place: USA... | reverse complement strand
GAAAACTTAACCTTGATAACTAGTTGAATTTGTGCATGAAACAAACTTTAATTCAAACATAATATTATGAATTGTTTGGATTGGAGGGGAAGTGAAAATGAAACAAAAAAAAAAAAAAAAAAAAAAAAAACGTAGAGTTGATTGTGGAATTGTTAGAAAGAAAGTGGAGAGTGGAGAAAAATAAATAAAAAGCATGCAGCTGAATAAAGAATTTAGAGTAACTAAATTACCAAAATTCCCTTGATTAAAAATTTAATAATAATGAGTATGAATTAATTTTGAAAGATGATTAGTTATAAAATAGTTATTTTATAAATTTGGAAATTCAAATAAAAAATTAATTTTAAATTATTTACATAAATAAATGCAAACCAGTTACAATTTAAATAAAATATAAAAAGATTGTAAATGAAAAATGGAAACTACACACTAAATTGACATATGTAAAAAAATTAAACAAATTTTTAACTAATTTACTGTCCAATCAATTTAAATAAATTATAAATAGTTTTTAAAAATTGCTTGAAATTCATTAGAAAAAATAAAATAAAAACATAAATTTACATAATACTACTAATAATAATATTTAACCAAACGCAATCAATCTACATACAACAACTTTAACAGTATTTCAAAAATAACTATGTTTATGATTCTATCAATCTTTCAATGAACATATTATTCACACCATGAAGAAAATTTAGAAATGCATAACAATCATTAATTAATGAATAATGTCTAATTGAAAGTGTTTGTAACAAATTGTTTAAATAGCCTAACATTTATTATAGTTCAAAACTTATAAGTTAATATTTTTATTGAAAAGATGTTTGGCAAAATTAATTACTAATTTTCTTTAGCTTTTAAATTCCATGATTATATGTATTTTTATGTAATTATCAATGTTTATATTCTAATTTATTCCCGATAATTTATTATATTGAAAATTACGATAACATTGTTAAAAATAAATTGTTTTTATAATTACTTATAAATAAAACGGTGCTTAACAAGTATATGTATATTTATGTAATTATCAATTTTGATATTCTAATTTATTACATTGAAAATTATAATAACTTTATTGAAAATAAATTATTTTTATGATTAATTTAAAATAAAATAATGCTTCATAAGTATATGTATATTATAATAATTTTTACTTCATAAAATTATAAGTAAGGTTGAAATCATCTAAAGCCAACAGACTAACAAATCCTTTGCCACTTAACTTTGATTGTATTTCTTCATGTTCTTTGAGGGGAGTTAATACTTCTGATAATTTATGTCAGAATCAGTTTATTTCCTTTAATTGTCAAACCCTTCACATGGTATTTTAAAAAAGTTGTTCACAATGTATTGATTTCATAGTAAAGTTATTACTGCTAATTAGTCGAGTAAAATTATCCACGGCAATGTGCTCCATTGATTGTGTTTCATTATTTGTTAGAAAATAAAATGAATATAGTTTTTATTTAATTGAATACTATATCTTTATTTCAACCTTTGTAAAATAAAAAATTATTCAAGTCTTTAAAATTAAAATTGTTTTTCTTTTCTTTGTGAAAAAGTTCAAAAGTCAAAATAACTTTCTTTCCACTAATTTTCCAAAAAGATGTATACAGGTTTAATGGAAAACTCATTCACACTACCAAAGGACTGAACTATCTGGATTCAAAATGTGTATAAGGATTATATATATATATATATATATATATATATATATATATATATATATATATAAGATACATGAAAACTTGAAAGAAAGGTGTGAAAACATGTGCATGGGAAGTGCACACAGTGAATATATGATGCAGTACTTGTGTGTACTTTTATTCACCAAAATCCCAACAACATCATGGATTAAACTCTTCAATGCTTTTGACAACTGTAATCCATCAAACCAAAATTTGCTGCAGAAACTTTTGTAATTTTTTCATTTTACATTTTGCACCAGGGAGGTGGAAATAATTTGTGCCACGAAAATTAAATTTGTGCCATGAAAATTAAATTTGTACCCTAAAATTAATTTGAAAAGGAGTTAAAACTTGTTGATTTGCATAAGATTTTGTTCATAGCATAAACCCCTCCTTTGTACTTGTGAATCAAAAGAAATTGCCAAGTAAATAAAAGGAGATAAACTTGTACATACATTAAGAAGATAACTTTGACTTTTTGACCATTTGTTACAACCGATAGTGACATTGGATTAATGAGTTAGCACCGACAATAGTTATCCAAGGTTAAAAGATTGAATGGAAAATAGAAAGTGTGTCATAGTTAAAAGATTTAGTTTTTTTTTAATCACTATCTTCAAAAGTTTAATCTACTTTAATTAGAAACAGGTAAAATTTAATGAAAAAAACTTTTTTTTATTAAAGATTAGACTTAAGAATGTTTAAACTATTAAAGTTTAAATTGATAAGATTAAGCATTATGTAAGTAGAAGAAGCTTAGCCAACTCGTATGAACAAAGTGATGACTTTTGAGAGCATTGTGAGGTCAAATGACGGTGCTTCCATGTATTGAACTTTAGTGATATGATTGCGTTTTCTTTTCAGAAAAAAACAAAGCATAAAAGGAAAAAATAATTTGAGAGAAGGGCCAAAAACTTGTCTTCCATCACTACTACGCGGTTTCGCTTCATTGTTCAAAACCTAAATTCACGTCTTTATTGTTATTAATATATATATTTTTTTACATTCTCTTATAAGTAATTAATGTTATTTACTTGATAGAAATGAAGAATGGGTATATATAGTAATTAGACTTCGTATGGGGCTACTTTTAAAGCTAATTTTTTTAAACCAATCTTTTAAAGATAATAATTTTAAGAGGTTTTAATTCGTTATATCATATTATTTCCAACATTGCTTGTAAATCTTACATTTTAATAATTTTTTTTTATTTTCGTGTTGGTAAAGAAATACTTTTGTAATAAAAACATGTCAGCATAATTAATATATAACCATACCTATAAGTTTGATTAAACTAAAATAATAGTATAGAGTCATGTAACCAACTAACTTTTGTTTTTAATTAATTCCTCTTGTACGTATTGAGAGAGATTACTTGTATAATATTTTATAAAGCATGAGTACTTTAAAATATATGAGCTCATAAATTTAATTATTAGATGTGTCAAAAAAAACGGAAATATATAGTCCAAATTAATGGTTAATTATTATTGAAACCAAGCGAGTCAATGAAATGAAGATTGGGTTACAAACGAATCAAATGAGTCAATTAAAATACACTGACATGGGTCAGTTAAATGTACGGTTCTTGCTAATGGAGCATTGTCAACTTAATAAATATATTAAAACTCTTAACGAAGTGTGTTCAAAGTCATCAAAAGTCTATTTTTAATTGTTTAAATAAAAAAATATTTTCATTTCTTTAACGAAATATATTCCAAGATTGAATTGAACTAATATATTCTAATATTTAATTCAACCAATTAGAGACCAACTCATTCTAAATGACAACTATCCAATACATTAATGTGCTGGTTATTAGATGTTGGATCTCATTGACAAAACTGATTCATAAAATCTTTCAATTTATAAGTTTGTAATCGATAAATAAACAGTTTTCAATAAATTATTAAATAAACTGGTTAATATATATAAAATGACATAACTATATGTTTTATTATACAAATAAAATTTATGTTTCTAAACAATATTATGATTTAAATATTTTTAAATAGATTAATTTTTTATTATTTCTATTTATATTTTAGAAGTTACATATTTTTTTATATGAATAAGTCATTTTATTTAAATGACATGATCAAATAAATATTAATTAAATTTCATTTTTATTTACCTTTAGAAATTTAAATTTTTATTTCTTAATTTAATTTTTTGATGCATTGAATTTATTCTTTTTATAATTTTTATTGAATTATTTTTCAATTTTTATTGTGTGAAATTTTCACATATTATCATGTAATGAAACATTTGTTACTTGAATTTGGAATGTTAATTTTTTCTAATTTAAACTGCATAAAAAATAAAAAATAACTAAACAAATATTAAAATTAGTGAAATATATAATTATTTATGTGTGTAAGATTGAAATAGATAATAATAGGTAAAACGAAATTAAGAATAATAAAGAAATAGTGAGTGAGTTAGTTTCACATACTTACTAGAAATTTTTATATTAATCAAACAATTTATAAACTAGCAAAAAAAGTTAATAATTAGTTTACGGATTTTTTAAAAAAATTCTATTAAGTAAATGAAATATATCCGATTCACTATACTTCACTAAATATGTGATAAAAAGAATTACGTTACACACTAAGTAAATTGATGTATTTGAAAAATTTTGTATGAATAAAATAAAGTTATAGTTGCATACTTATAAATTTCAGATTTTAAGAATTGAGAATAAGAATTTATATATACATTTCTTTCCATGGATATCTTTTTTAGGGCTATATTATTACACAGTGCATTTCAAACTTAAAAATAAACAATACTTTAAGTAAAATTATGACAAAAATTAAACAACAAAATAACCTGTTAATTGGCTTATAAATATATCATCTCAACAAAATTATTAAATAATAGTAATTTTTTATTAACTGCACGTGTATTTTTGAAATATTAAATTCTTAGTGAATTGACTGAGTGGAAGATAAATTGGATCTCATAAAAGAATACGAAACTTGAACTTAAGTTGGAGAATATTTTGTTTAAACCTCACTCAACCTAAGTTGGAGAATACTTTGTTTAAACCTAGCTCAACAATATATCCTATTTTTGATCTTTTCTTGATGAATTTGTTTTAAATCAGAAATGAAGCAGTGTGAAAATGCTCTTATCTATAAGAGGATCGATCATCTAAACTAAGACACAGTTGCATATAAGTAAGTTAACTGACTAAACATTATTCGGAGAACTGACTGAGAACTAATCGGTCAATCAAGTTCCTTACACATCAACTAACACGTGACGCACGACACGTGACATATGTAAAATAAGGCACCGTAATTGGCCATGAGCCCATCCAAATCACTATAAAAGTTAAAGAAGTCTTACGAAATAAGATATTGTACTTTACTCAATTTTATCTTGTATTCACTTAGATTTACACTGACTTGAGCGTCGGAGTGCATATAGGACCTCTTCTCGAAATTTGTGTAACCAAAGACTAGAAGAAAAGAAAGAATTGTCAGGGCAATTAAAAGAAAAAACTTGAAAATACTGTTGCTTGCTGGAGTCGACCAATCTCGTACATTAACAGCTCCCATTGGAAGTTTCTGGTTGGTGGAACATAATTTTCGGATGAATGCGTAATAGTTTCACTAAATAAAAATAAAATGAATCAATGCCATGACCATGAATGAAGATAGCCCTAAAAACAACATTAGATGTTCTTTACAAGTGCTATGTCACTGTTACTTCCCCACAAAGTATATACCATTCTAAATTTCCAATTCAAGTGTCCTAATTTTGAAGGACACTCCTAACCTCTAATCTTCTTAGTCAAAATTTTGAGACTCTCCTCGGTCAGATACAAGTATATATAATCACGTGTTGTTTGAATTCACTTGAACTGTAGATAACTATTCAAACATGTACTCTATTGAATGAAGGATGAAGATTGAGATCCATTTCCTCATTCATGGTAACATACTCCACCACACACAACTACATAATACCATGTTTCTATTCCCATCCCTGCTTCAATATCCACTATTAATACAAAATGCACAGCCCATAAAATCACAAGTTAATAAGACACTATTGGACTTCAAAACCTTAGGAAGAAGGCAAGGGTCCCCATCCCACACCCACACAAACAAAACCATTATAATATTACTAAGCTCAAATCTTTGTGAAAGCCACCAACTTCCCCTTCATTATTTCATCTCTATTTTTAATACTTTATAACTTTGCTAGCTAACTCAAAACCGTGTTTTCTAACCTCAAACTCCAATTATAAGCCACCCCATAGATCTCTCTTATTTTTCATTCTCACCACACACAACAATGAAGTCCAATCCAAAATCACAACCACCCCACTTGTTACACTTTCTAATAACCCTCTCCTTCTTCTTCTTCTTCTTCTCGTGTGTATCTTCCACAAACACCCTCTTCACCCAACAATTCAAAGAAGCTCCTCAATTCTACAACTCCCCAAAATGCCCTTCTCTTTCCAACACCCAACATTCCAACGTATGCTCCCAAGAAGCTGTCCACGTGGCAATGACGCTCGACACGACATACATCCGAGGTTCAATGGCGGCGATCCTCTCCATCCTCCAACACTCCTCCTGCCCGCAAAACGTCTTCTTCCACTTTGTCTGCTCCTCCAACGCGCCCCTCCTACGCACCGCAATCGCCGCCTCATTCCCCTACCTCAATTTCCAACTCTACCCCTTCCACGACGACGTCGTTTCCGGCCTCATATCCACCTCAATCCGCGCCGCACTCGATTGCCCCCTCAACTACGCGCGCAGCTACTTGCCCAACTTAATCCCACGCTGCGTCAAGCGCGTGGTCTACCTCGACTCCGACCTCGTACTCGTCGACGACATCGCGAAACTCGCCTCCACGACGCTGGAAGCCGACAGAGTTTTGGCGGCGCCGCAATACTGCAACGCGAACTTCACCTCCTACTTCACGCCCACCTTTTGGTCGAACCCTTCGCTCTCGCTGACGTTCGCGGACAGGAGAGCGTGTTACTTCAACACGGGGGTGATGGTGATTGATCTGGAGCGGTGGCGCGTGGGGGAGTACACGAGGAAGATCGAAGAGTGGATGGAGGTGCAGAAGAGGATGAGAATCTACGAACTGGGTTCGTTGCCGCCGTTTTTGCTTGTTTTTGCGGGGAACATTGTTCCTGTGGATCATAGGTGGAACCAGCACGGTCTCGGAGGAGACAACTTTCGTGGTCTGTGTCGGGATCTTCACCCTGGTCCTGTTAGTTTGTTGCATTGGAGTGGGAAGGGTAAACCCTGGGTCAGATTGGACGCTAATAGACCTTGTCCTCTTGATGCTCTCTGGGCACCTTATGATCTTTTACGCACCCCATTTTCTCTCGATTCTTGATAAATATAGAATCAAATGTGAATATCTTTTTCGACAAAATTCAGATGCCTTCTTTCATCAGAATTGAAGTTTCGTCCTTCAAATTCTACACCATACTTTTATTATGCATGTGATGAAGGTGAAACTTCAATTTTGACTGAGAAATAGTATGAAGATATCTGATACTGTCTAAATTTTGTATTTTGATAACATGGGTATAAACAAAGGTTAATTTCTCTGCTGTTCAAGTGGAGGTTGATTAAGCTGTTCTTCGATTCGTTGCTGTTCAAGTGTAATTAAAATTAATACGTAATACTAGTTGTGTAATGAGTTATTTTTTGGTTCATGATTGATGATAATTGAACATGACGAGGATTTTGTATTGAGAAATTTGTTTCTGATCCTCTACTTTGCTGTCTCCTTGTTCTCTCTGGTTTGATAATGTGAACCAAGTTCTTGGTTTGTTGCACTAATTATGTGTGTTTACGGATTTTGATGATGATGCTTTTGTTCTAGATGACTGAGTTTGAAGCAAGGGAAGGGATTGGTCCATTCAATTTCACATTTTCTAGGTGAAGAGTTCAACGTGTGAATGTTTGAGAGATTGTTCTGTCAAATCTTCAATTAATATATAACGCCAAAAAAAATAATAAAAGTGATAATCAGATGTTATTATGGAAAGTACAGCGCAAACTAGTTATATTACAATTATTACATGGATGAATTTAATTATTTTTTAAATGAATTTAATTTATTATATAATATATTTTTAAAAATATAAGATACAGCTGTAAGAGACATTATATTATTATTGGGTGGTGATATTTTACACCTATATAACATTAAAAAATATTATTATTTTATTAATATAATATTTTATTAATATAAAACAGCGTGTTAAATGAATGTTTTATGTGACTTTTTTTTATATTATTAGTAATAGTAGGAGCAATTGGACAATCGGTTACATTTAGTAAATGGTCAAATGCATGCATGGTTTGAATAATTTTAATAAGGATGATTTTATTCTTAAAACATTTGTATAAAATAATCTATATAAAGAGGAAAAGCAAGACAAAAATAAAATAAATAATGTGATGCTAAGAGATGTAAGAAATGTTACAAAATATTTATGTAAAAAAGTATATAAGTGAATGTTTATTATCCACATGCTAAATTAGTTTATGTAAAAAAGAAAAATGAATCTGATTGGTTTTTGATTGTGTTTGGATTGTATATATTGTTTAGAAGTTGGTCTTGAAGGGAATAAGATGAGGTTGGAAAGGTGGTGTGCCAGCGATTAACTTTAAAGTTTAGAAACAATGTCATGTGCAATAATAAGTAATTGACAGAAAAAAGAAAGCAGAAACTGATGATTGGATGCCAGTAAACTATGATTCAATTTCAAATTTTAATACTAAAATTCAATTCTCATGTGGACCATGGAATGTACTGTACCCTCTTGCCCCAACAAATCAAAAACATAGAAAGAAAAATTAAAAGTAATTTGCAAAATAAGATCATTAAATTATATAATATGATAATGACATTTTTTGTTACTATACAATCTAAGGTAAGCTGTTGCTTATCAATGCTTCAAAAAGATTAACAAATAATCCATCCAAAATTAGACCAAATTAATATTAAAAAAATAAGTTTCAATTTATCTCAATTTTGTAAAAAATTATATAAATGATTATTAAACTCATCTTTAAATAATATAAAACTTTTAAATATATTCATTCTAATTTTATCTTCAAAAAGTCTCTTCAAAAGCTAAAAGAGAAAGGTGGTATATATAAATAATTTTTTTTATTTTAATGTTTTTCAATATCATTTTTAATAAACCTAATGTTTACTTTGTATCTTTTAACTTAAGGTAAAAAAGAGTTTGGCATCGGAAATAACAAAACACGTGAATGTTAAACTAAATTTAAGACATTTTTTTTTTGTTAAATTCATTTATTTAAAAAGACTGTTTTTCTATTTGAAAATAAATTAATCTAAATTCTCACATCAATAAACTAAAAAAAGTGCAATCTTTTTATATTTTTTTGTCTCAGTTTCAGCATAAAAAAAGAATCTCGCAATATCATGGTGATTCACTGGCTTGACAATATGTAGGATATCCTTGCGATTCACCCTTTTATTTTTTATTTCTTGACTTATTTTGTAACCTAAAAAAAATTATTAGATAGTGTTCAATATTTAATTGGAAAAGGAAGAAAACGACAAAAACAGTGTCGGTGGAGGAAAAAGAAGAAAAAACAACTTAAGAGAACATCAAAACATGAAAAAAGAAACATGAAATCAAAGAAACGCGTGAAGTGAGAAGTAGTACGTGGGTAACATGATTTGTACGAAAGAGTTATTTGTTGAGTTCCATTTCTTCACTTCACTCTCACTCACCAATCTTTTCTTCTTAGGAAGCCAAATTCAAATCTAAAAGAATAATAATTGAAAACTGTTAATCATAGTACAAAATTTAAATAAAGTACATAGGTGGTACTCTACTCCCTACCATCCTCTCACGAATCTTTGTCCACTCTTACATCCCTTGCATTAATAGTAGCTTGAATCTATAAAATATTTAATATTTTAGACACCATTTTTCTTACTAATTTTATATTTTAAAATTCTATTAAGAATGTTGATTTGTAAATATTAGTGGATGCTCATTTGGATACAACGATATCAATGGAGGTAACAGATTTTTAAATATTTTCAATTTAAAATCTTAAAATAATAATTTTTATTTTATTTTATATTATTTATTTAACTCACTTTTATTTTTGTCAGGAATTCTAGTATGAATTTAAATCTTACATTTAACAAATTGAAAAAATTAAACAATATTTAAAAAAAAATTTACAAACTAACTTTAAAGTTTTGAATTAAATATAGTATCAGTCTTTTTTATATTTTTATTTCATCTTGTGAATATTTCTTCCATCAATTTTCTCAGTAATTCTTTCAGTATTTTTTTAATTTCATAATTATATTTTCATAGTTGTTATTGCAAGAATAAATTATTTTACAATATGAATTTTCTTTATTCGTTAATAAAAAATGAATTTTCTTTTTTTATATATATTTTCTCTTTTTCAGTATACTTTATTGATATTTGTCTCATGTATAAATGTGCTTTCATACGTATAGAAAAAATAAATATATATATTCTAAATAGTTAAAATTTAAGAATAACAACAATGGCTTAATATATTGATTATTTATAACCATCGATGAGTTTTTATCTTATAATAGACTTAAATTAAGTATCTAAATTAAGGCATTATAATATTATGTCCTATATTATCTAAATTTATAAATAATATAACTTTTATTTTATAAAAATATTTTATATCTAACTAGAAATTATGCCTATCCACTATAAACTGAATTCTTATCCATTTATTTATGAGAAATAATTTTTTTTTCATAAAAAATAGTTTTATTTAGCTAGCTAGAGACGAAATCGATATATGATTGATGCAATTCGATTTTAATTAGGCTAATGAGGGTCACAATTATTTGTTGTGAAGATTTTTCTTTAATTCATTTGAAGTAAAGACATATATCACTGTCATTAACAGTATTTGTACATCTGTATCCAACAAATTGGCAACAAATTAATCAATAAGTTTAATTTAATCCAATTAAAGTGGTTTTGGTTAAAAGACATAAATTATGAATCTTAATGCCTCACCATTTTTAATTAAGAGGTGATAATGTCCTTATAATTCCAAACTTCCATGAATTTTCCTCACAACACTACAAGAACTTTACTGATTGATTACGCATTGTTGATTCAAGAAAGTAACTTCATTTTATAATAAAGATCCTTGCAAGATTAATTAAAATTAGATTAAAGTAATATTCATGGAAGATCTTCTGTGGTAAAAAACAAAGCATTACTATAGTGACTAAATTGACCTCTTCTCTTAAAAATAATAGTTTTTTAATAATTAATATTTTTTTATTAACTAAGATTATGATAGAAAATGGAAAAACATCTTAATCTAATTGGTTGCTACCTCTTTACTCCAAGAAACTGGTATAGATTGCGTGTCCCATCTTACAAAATGGCAGAAAGCATAGTGGAAAATTGAAGCTATACGAATCAATTCACATGGACATTGAAATTCCTCTCTAGTTTCGGAAAAACCTTTTTTTTCTTCTTCTTTCTAAATTAGTTTTTATTTTATTTTATTTATGATTCAAATTTCTTTCAATATTAATTTATAAATTTTACAAAATTGTATATTTTAATTTAATCCTTAGTTTTATAAATTTTTATATTTTGATCTAATCCTTAGTTTTATATACGTTTATTTTTTTATTTTTTTTTGTAACTATGTAAAAACATATTTAATAAATTTAGAGAAGATAGTTTAAGTTAAATGGATAATTAATATTTTATTATTTAAAATTTATAGATTATGTAGAATGTAAAATATTTTTTTCATTTAATTCAAATATTTAATCTCTTTAAAGACTTTTTCCTAAATTTTTGAAGTCATTTTTCATTATTTCTTTTATTGATGCTTGTGAATTAGAAAGTAGCATAATATAAATGATTGCGTGTGAGAACTGATTAAAGAAATGTGATCATTTGTTAGTCTAAGTTTACAGTGATATACTTGGTTTGTGAATAAGATCACCAATAAGTAAATTGTGATTTCTTTAGTTTTTTAGAATTTTTAGAACAATAGTATGAAAAATACCGAAGTACGATTATAATTTAGAAGAAATGATAATTGTGAGAGTGGAATCTTAAAGAGTTAAAAATCACAGGAGGATAAACACTTATGAATTTGATTATGTTATGTGTGTATTGGGATTTAAATTAATGAACTTTGATTATGAAATTAGAAGTATATTATTTGTATGAGTTTTTTGATTATGAGATTGACTTGTACACAAGTTTATATTATTGATAATGACGTTGACTTTATAGTGAGTTTATATTGTTGAACTAGAATTATTAGATAAGGTTTTGATGGATGAGATATTTGAAGTTGGTATATGAATATTATTTGTTTAAGAGGTTGGGTGTATTGAATTTATATGAATTAAAACAAATGTAATTTTTTATAGTATATAAAGGAGAAATAATTTTAAATTGAAAAATAATTTTAAATAGTGAAATTTGTTATCTCACTTAAGCAATTATATATATATATATATATATACAATGTTAAAGAGGCGACATATATTGTTAAAGAAAGGAGATTCATCACTCAAATTATAAATTGTAATAAGAGAGTCTGTAACAACTTTTTCAATACTTTGAAATTTCAAATTCTTGATGATAGATAATGTTAAACAAGAAAGACATTGTAAATTTTTTTTTCATTAGAGAATCTAGTCGCTCAAATGATATTTAAACGTTTAAGTAATAGAAAAATTAGACATTTATTTATGACGTAGAGAAATGATTTTTAGACGAGAACACTTCACTTAAAATTTATGATGTTCAGTCAATTTTGATTTTAAACTAAAACTTTTGAGAATGAGAATGAGTTTTTGAAAAATTACAAATAAGTGTTTTTTTTTAATGAATTATTACCTTAGAGGTAAATTTATGTTTGTTATATAGAGTAAGAACTTAGTTAGTTTAAGTGATGAGAATTCGATTTTTCTTGTTAATTTTTTAATAAGATAGATGAAAATATCATATCACAAAGAATTAAGGAACATTCTATTAACTATGCAACTCAACAAAACTAGTATATTTTACAATATCACACTGACAAGATAAAAAATGTAAATTTAACCTTTTCAAAATTTTCAATTAATAAAAACTCAGCAACTAACATGATTATATTGATTTTAAATAATTTGTTAAAGATCAGATACTCTTGTACTCAGTCAAGCCTATAGTTCAATAGGCACAAAATAAACCGCACATTGTAATTAAGTTGTTGTAGTTCATAGTCGTTGGTCTTATTTAATTGTCAACTAACCGAAAGTTACAACATTTAAATACAATATTAAAAATAAAACTAAAACAAAAAAAAATATTTTTCTATTATACAATATTTAATCAAATCACAAATAATCTCAACTCCAACCGTTTATATAAATCCTATTCATATTTCTAAATTCTTCTTCTACTTTTATAATATATATATATATATATATATATATATATATATATATATATATATATATATTACGATTTCTTCATTAACAAGTATCTAATACACCGTTCAATAGAAAAATCTGTTTTTATACTTCTTCTACATGTCCTTTTAATTCAAAACATATTTAATAAACTAAATTACCTTTTCGTATGAGACAATTTTTTGAATTCCAAGTAATAAAAAAAGGAGTTTGAAATATACCAATTTTAAAGACCGATAAAACATTATAAAACAATCAAAATACAAATAGAAAATATATACTTGTTGAGAAATATTATTTTCTCAGTTATCAACTACAAAATATTAAAAATTAAGTTAAATAATTAAAAATAAGGACATTTTAGAGAAAAATAATTTATTCTAAGTTGAGTTTTTATATAGTAGAAATGTTTTATATTCAGTTATTTTTTAATTGATATAGAAAAGATGAGAAAATATTTTAAAATAAAAAAAAATAATATATATATATATATATATATATATATATATAAAAAA
>Ga0209700_108199_pt1 | contig 13701 bp, 5 predicted proteins | sample SiratroredBW_FD_187528 | JGI IMG/M metagenome (GOLD analysis project Ga0209700, IMG submission 187528) | Root nodule microbial communities of legume samples collected from California, USA - Siratro red BW (SPAdes) (version 2) | ecosystem: Host-associated > Plants > Roots > Nodule | place: USA... | reverse complement strand
CCCCCCAAAAAAAAAAAAAACCTTACGTCGATTATTATTATTTTTTATTTATGTAAATTTTAGTTTAATCCATTTAATTCATCAAATAAAAACGAATGGGATAATATTAGATGAATATGTAATCAACACAGATGTTAACCAATATCCCGACAAAGATCTAAATAAATAATTAAAATATTTCTTTTATCTAATTTTGAAAACTCTTCTTTTTTTAATGTATTTATATATTATTTCTACTAAAAAACATTCTCCTTTTGATTTCTTAATTAATCATTATATTTTTTCTAGTTAATTTAGTAAAATTTGTGTTCCTTGTTTTTGTATAACAAGAAAAAAAAAAAAAAACTCTTCACAATAGGTGATAACTTAATTTCTTTTAATAAGGTTCATGCTAAATATAAATCTATCACATCAAATTTATTATGAAAAGGAAAAGAATTACAAAAAGCTAGAATTCATAAAAAAATAAAATAAAATTAGCAATCAATCAAAATAATAATAAAAATAAGTGAAACCAGACAAAAGTCAGCCTACTGCATATTGACATTTATAACGATTATGATTGCATTTTCACAATAATTAGATATTCAATTCTTACAGTATAATACCTCAAAATATATATTAGCTAAATACTAAAGAGTCTGTGTGAAATGTAGGTTATTTTAAAATACTCTTGATACATACTTACTTATAAATATAACTATTTACAGAAAGAAACTTAAATTAAAAGTTTACACTTAATTATAAACATTCAATTCTTGCACTTTGCACTTATATTCGTATTTGTTTGAGTAAATAAGTTTTACTCCAAACTAACATATGATCTAATACCTAAGATTTAAATTTATAAGCAAATTTAAGAAAAAGAGTAATGGTAGTCTAATTGTTCAAATATTCAATACTTTGTATTTATAACATCTTTATTAAAATATAAGTGTAAATATTTAATACACAAATATATGACCTCAATTTTATACATATTGCATTATTCACATTAATTCATATAATTTAGAAATTTTATAATTCACAACATTCAATAACCTTTTTAATGTCAAAAATAACACTTAAATACCAAATTATCAAAATCTAATATATCTAGATTCTCAAATAAAATATAATGAATCAATTTTTAAAATAATATTCATTCAAGAAATTTGAAATTTGGGATCAAGTCACCTCCACATCTAAATTCTCTATAAGATACTATAAACTTGTTTTTTTTACTTGAAATTCTTATTTTCAATGCAATTTTTAAAACCAAATAATAATGTTATTTCAAAATCTAGAAATTTATAACAAGTTATTTATATAGCCAAATTTCAATATATAATAAACAAAGTCGAGATTATTACTTTTTTCAACTAACCCACCAAAATTAATAAACAAATCATTAAGAAAGAACAAAACAAAAAAAATCTTTGAATCCGTATAAATTTATTCTATTAGAAAACTGATAGGTTAAGAATAATCTCTTACTCATCAATTACTGCCTCCAAAATGTGATCAGATTTAAAAAAAAAAAATTAATAACTTTAGGAAAAAAAAATATTATTTTACCATCACTTTTTATATTTTGGTGAAAAAAATATATTTGAAGATTATCAAGAAAAATTGTATATGCGATGAGTGTTCTTTATTGTAATTTTTTGTAGAATTTTTTTTAATCTAGATATACATTTTCTTATCATATAATCTTTACAGTGTAGTGTGTTTGTGTGTTTGTAAATATTTAAATAGTTCTAATGTCTTGTATCCTTAAGGTACTAAAACTTATGAATAAACAGATTTTTCTCCCTTTAACGAGTTATATAACCTCGTTTAATTTTGGTCACATGAATAATTAAAGTTATTTTTTTTTTCTCTTCCTAGTCTACTGATAACAAAAATGGTCTTACTATGTATAAAAAACAAAATCCAACAGCTCTTGTTACTGTAACCACCCCAACAACGATTTTTTATATTTTTTTATAAACTTTTAACCTAAAAATAAAAAATTGTATTATACTAGATATCAAAATTAAAATTAAAACTAAAAATAATAAATAAAATAGGACATATATAATTCCTTCGTTTGAATAATTGGTTTTAGAAATGGCCAGGCCTCTATGTACACCGGAGCCTTCTTTTCATTTTTATTCGTTTCAAGAGTTATATATATATATATATATATATATATATATATATATATATATATATATATATATTAATTATATACTTTTGTAATTAAATAATTAAAAAATATTAAAATAATCCAGTTAACGTTAATTAAATTATTTTGAATGTAGATCCTTATTGAAATAAAACATAAAAAATTGGGGTATCTTTATCTTTATATTGATCATAGTATCTTAGTTTATTATGTTTCATTATTGACATGCTATTATTACCCACCTCTTTGTTAAGGTTTTCCAAAAGAAATTGTTTAGTGGTTAGAGAATTCATATTCTTCACATGCCATATTTTTCGGTTCAGCCGGGTCCCATATTACACACAATAACAAAAGTTGGCGACGCATGAGATGTTTTTAATAACAAACTAATACATACGTGTATATATATTATTATAAATTTTCTTGAATTTTACAATAACATAATTTACAAATCATGAAGAGTGCTTTTGCGATTCAACAATTGTGTAGAATTGGGAAACATTATTATCCTATTATAAAACCAATCACACTCTTCTCCATAGCAAATTTCCAACTAAGTGTTACTATCTTGCAAGAAAGGAACACCTTGGCTCAGTGACTCGGCGTCCAGGTGTTCAACCCCTTTTGCACTTTCATACTCCTCTTTGGATTTTCCCCACTGTACAGCATAAAATCCTACCACGATTATAACCGCACCAATCAAACTGCAAAAAAGAAAATTTTATCAGCAAACAAATTCATGGGCCATGGCATAACTTTGACATGATTGTAGATGTGACATTTTTTCTTGACAAGTCATTCTTTTATCCTAGTATTAAAATTTTACCTTCCAAGAGTGAAATCATCTCCAAGAAAGATTGCACCCATCCAAACCGTGAAAATGATTGCCACAGGTTGGAACATAGCACAGAACAAAGGGCCCGCTTTAACTATGCACCACATACATAGGAAGTAACGAAGCAATGTTGCAATTACAGCCTGTCACAATCAGCATCCAATGAGCAACCGCAGCCACCAAAATGTGTGGAGGTAACATGCTAAACGTGGCTTTAACTTTTTTTTATAACCTTTATTCCATTTATTCATGGCACATGGAAAGTAGGTACCGATTCCATGATTTCTGAATATTTTACCTCTAACAACAAACATCATCTATAGAAATTAACTGATTTTTGTATTAAATATTTGTCATACAAAACCATAACTTTTATCATCAATTGATCATGTGTCAAAATTACAATAAAAAATACAAAATATAATTCGTTTAGTACCTGATATAGAATACCAATGAACCCTATACCCCAGTTGAGTTTCCATTCACTTAGATCCCTCACAGTGAATAAGGCAAACACTCCACACTGCACTGTTGAAAATAAGGTTTGGAAGAATACAACCACTGTTACATCTAGAGCAGGGTACATCTCTCCTACCGAAGCCTGAAAATTTAGCACCAAAAGGGACAAAATTATAACTTGGATTACACAATGAATGAAGCCATTATCTTGATATGGTAAGGAGGAGTGTTTGATTAAAAGAGAAAAGCAACCTGATATATGTACCACATGGCAGTATCCAGTGCATCGGCAACACAGGCTATACCTCCCATGATCCAACTTATCTGTGTCGAAAATTGAAGTATTTGCTTAGAAAGGTTGGGGGAATCTGACTTAAAGATGGCTGGACCCTTGTACAGTATCACAATAAATGCTCCTGCAATTGATACTATTGTTCCTAACACCTTAGCTTGGCTGCTAGAACTCCTCCAATGTACTTCTTCCATCCTAAACCAACCATTCAATTTAGATTTACAGTGCTGCAATTACAAGTTTGGCAGATATTAAGAAAGGTTGTTCCACACTCTCTGTTTCTTAAGAGGTAGTTGGCATGTGTGAAAGATATCACATTGAGTAAATATAAAACTATTATATACAAGGAAATCAAGTAGGTTTTGCAGAATTGGGTTAGATCAAAATCTTTCATAAGTTTAGTTCTTAATATAAAGAATGAGTTAAAAATTTCACTGACTAAAATTCTCATTTATCATGAAACTCAGTTATGTTGAAATCTACCTTTTAAGAATATTAAAAGGAAACTAATGATGACAGTTGGATTAACGAAGAAAAGGATTTGTCTGGTTTGGTTAAAGGTTAAGCATCAAACTCCAGAATCTTGAAGAAACAAGCACCCTAAAGGCTCTAATGTTTACAATTTGAGTAGTAGCAGGTCAGAATTAGCACAGCAAGAAAATTACCTGAAAATGAGAGCAAGTATAAAAGTGAAAGCTGGCATGAGGTTAAGAATGGCTGATAAAAGTTCAGGCGAGCTCAGATCTATGCCAACATAAGCCACTACAGTTCCAAAACTCCTGCAGGTAAAATACTAATCAGAAATTCCTCATTTCTACGATGGAAATAGAAGCATGGAACTAGTTAGAAAAGTAATACTAACCCAAAGGAGGCCAGCAAAAACAATCTGCAAAGTGCCACGAAATTGAGAGGAGGACTTTGTGACCTCCTGAATTTGTTATGCAACAATATTTGTGTTAAAGTTTGAAAGAAAGAAGGTGTATAATGTGTTTGGTTCCATGTAAGAAAAAGAGAACCTGTGGAAAAACACAGCAAAGGGAAGAAGCAAGACTGTGCAGAGTGCAAAAGTATAGACAACCATCACATATTTGTTGATATCATCAATAGCAACTTTGATCACCACCATGCTGCCACTTTGGCCTAGCATAGCCACAATCATTCCTAAAAATGGCAGCAATTTGCCAGTTCCCATTCTCGTCATTTTTTTCTCAGCCGCTCCCTCCTTCTCTTTCTCAGATCACTTCTTCTTTCTTATTCAAACCACTGTTCCTTTATATAACATCATTTTTTTTTACTGATTTCTCAATAGCACTATCGTTGGCATTTTCAATCTTAATAACAATTTTACACATCAGATTATGCAATGAAATACTGATTTGAAAGTTGTCGTATAATAAAGACATGGATCGTCATCCATGACGTTTTCACGTGTCACTGTCTTTGTTTCAAGTACAAAAGAACAAAACTACAACATCTGATTCTTCGAGCTGTTTAGTAAAATGCGATTGCATAAGATCGAGGGATCTTCAATATATTCTCACGTGTCCCATAGTTAGTTTTTTATTAATTAAATATTTAAAAATAAGGATATTGCTCGAAACATGGTCTATTTAGATATAATACACAAAAGATACTGTATGAAATATGTCAAAAAAGTAAAAGTAAAAACTATCAGAGAAAGAAAGTGCCAAAAAAAAAAAAATAGTACGAGAAAGAGATGAACTGTCTAAGTAGATAATTGAAAATAAAGTTGTCGAAAGAAATAGAGTATATAAAAGTAAAAGAATGAGATTAGTGGTAAACTATTGAAAATGTGATAATTAAGAATATTATAGTAATCTATTTATTTGTGAGTGTGTTGACATTAATGATTTGATGAGTAATGATAAGTTTCAATTTTTTTGTGACATGCTAAAAGTATATATTTATAGAATATACATCTTTCTTATTGTCTTTCAACCGTCTTAATTAATAATTTTGATATTCGATGTTGACAATTTGATCTTAATTTTTTAAAATGTCTAATATCTAATGATGTCATCCATGAGAAACATTATTTTGATAAATAAAAATAATACAAGATTAGCACTTGGACAATGTATATAGTATTAAATACATTTTGTATTATCAAAATAAACTCTGGATAAGATTAACAATACCAACTAATTCGTCTATTCCATAAAGAATCTACCCCCTTTTCTCCATTTCACAAAAAAAAAAAAAAAATAGTTTGTTCACTGTACGATTAATTTTAAATATCCAAGATATTTTCGAAAGTAAAGCTAACTAACTAACTGACTTATTTGGTGACCTCGTGTCATTGATGGCAGATAAAGAATCCAAAAGAAACTATTTGTGTGAAAATTCCAATAGTGTTAAAATGTATTAAAAAAAGGGTAAGTGAGACTTTGGTTTTTCAATAAATTATAGAGATGTCAAGCTAGATTGTATGCTTATTTAAGGAGTTATTTTGATAACAAATGAGATTGTGAAGGATATGGAAGTTACAAACAATTTTGTGAATATATCTTTCTGCAAACGATGATGTGTGGAAATCTAATAAATCTGGATGACAAAACATTACCTACCTATAATATGTGTGTCCATACTTATACTTAAACTCTATTGTGTGTGTAGGTATGGTTGTGGAGTGTGGCGAGTGAGTGTCCATGCCTGTGTTTATTTTATATTACTTTTGCTCTAACTAATACTGTGAGAAACATGTTCATTAAGTTAATGGATAAATATGAGTGGTGAGAGAAAAAAAAAAGTGACCATTCTCTATCCTTCTAAAATGATTAGGACATCTATGTTTGAAGATGATTAAGACATAACCAATAATCTTATAAAAGATAAAATATTCAGAAGCTTAAAGAAATAAAATTTAAAAAAGTGAAGAATTAATTACTTTAACTTTATTTATAGATATTTTCAAAAATATTTTCGTTTCTATTAACTTTAAAAATTATATCTCTTAACCTAAATAAATTTGAGGTTGAACAAAAAATAGGTTACCCAAGTAATCTTACACTATCATTTTAATATATATATATATATATATATATATATATATATAATACAAATCATTTTAAACAAGTGTATATTACATTCTTCTACATGTTCCTATTTTGCAATAAAGGAACATTATGGCATGATGACTCCAAATTCTCAACCCCTTTCGCAATCTCATTCTCTTCTCTGGATTTTCCCCACAATACAGCATAAAATCCTACCACGATTATAACCGCACCAATCAAACTGCAAAAAGTTCATCAGAAAATGTTATCACCAAACAAATTCTTGGGCCTTGGCATAACTTTAACATGCATGTATAAATATGAATTTTTCTCTAATCTCTAGTATTAAAATTTTACCTTCCAAGACTGAAACCATCTGCAAGAAAAATTGCACCCATGAAAACGGTGAAAATGATTCCCACAGGTTTGAACATAGCACAAAACAGAGGACCTGCTTTAAGGACGCACCATGTGCATAGCAGGTAACGTATCACTGTTGCAACTATTGCCTATTCACAATCACCATTAAGGTTAGAAACCACAACCACAAAACTTGTAGATAACATACCATACCAAACATACCTTTATAATTTTTATAACAGATATTTCTCATACCAACCATAGTTTTTATTTCTTGATCATTTATAAAAGCTAAAATAAAAAATGCAAATATAAAATTATTTCAGTGTTCATTTTAATCTGGTTGGTTTTCATTTGCCACCTGATATAGAATGCCAATCAACCCTATGTCCAAGTTGAGCTTCCATTGAGTTGGATCCCTCACAGCAATTAAGGCAAATACTCCACACTGCATGGTTGAAGATAAGAGTTGGAAGAATACAATCACTGTTACAGCAGGGTATTTCTTTGCTACAAAAGCCTGAAATTTAGCACCAAAAGGAAAAATAATAAATCAACTGGTCTGATAAATAACTTGAATTACTCATAATCTAGAATGTGAGGATAAAAAAATGAATCAAGCCATTTATCTTCATGGTTAAGAGTGTTCGATTGGAAAAGCAACCTGATATATGTACCACATGGAAGTAAAGATTGAATCTGCCATACAAAATATCCCTCCCAAGATCCAATTTAGCTGTGGCGAAAATTGAAGTATTTGGTTAGCAAAGTTGGAGGAATGTGTCTTAAAGATGAGTGGACCCTTGTACAGTATCACAACAAATGCTCCTGTGATTGATACTATTGTCCCTAACACTTTAGCTTGGCTGCTTGAGTTCCTCCAATGTACTTCTTCCATCCTAAAACAACCAGATTTGTTGAAGATATCATATTCACTAAATATATAATAAAATTACACTATAAATCCGGTTTTAAAGACTTGGCTTAGTGACCAAACTCCAAAATCTCTCAGAAACAAGCATCCTAATGTTTACAAGTTGAGTAGAACCAAGTCACAATTAGTACAGCAAAAAATTTACCTGAAAATGAGAGCGAGTATAAAAGTGAAAGCTGGAACGAGGTTAAGAAGGGCTGATGCAAGAGTAGGGGAGCTCAGTTCTATGCCAACATAGGCCATTATAGTTCCTGAACTCCTGCACAGTAAAATCCTAAATCAGAAATCACTCATTTCTGAGATGAAGGACCACATATAAAAAAACGAAAAGTTGAAGTTAGAATCTGACAAAAATAATTGCACTATAAAACACAAAATCTGATAATTAACTAGCAAGTGCAAATAGAAGCAAGGTACTAGTAAGAAAAAGAAACACCAACCCAAAGAATGCAAGCAGAAAGAAGCTGCTAAGTGCTGAGAACGTGAGAGGAGGACGTTCTGATCTACTCAATGAAAAGGGTAAAGTAAAGATAAGGAAGATGGGGTGAGAATAATACAAAAAAAAAAAAAAAAAAAAAAAAAAAAAATTGTTAAACTTTGAAAGAAAGAAGGTGTATAATATGTTTGGTTCCATGTAAGAAAAAGAGAACCTATGGAGAAAGAAGGCAAAGGGAAGAAGCAAGATTGTGGAGAGTGCAAAAGTGTAGACAACCATGACATATTTGTTGATATCATCAATCATGGCAACTTTGATTACCACCATGCTGCCACTTTGACATAGCATAGCCACCACCATTCCCACAAATGGCAGTAATTTGCCACTTCCATTCTCCAGTCTTGTCATCTTTCTCAGCCACTCCCACCTTCTCTATCTCAGATCATATCTTCTTCCTTATTCTCACCACGTTTGCTTTATATCAAGTTTTTGTCAAAATAAATAATTTACTCACATATTTAGTACTTCAACTCCAAATAAGTACTAACCAACGTGTCGGTGATACAGTTGACTTGGTCCTTTTAAACAAAGTTTTGAATTTAACATAATAGGAAGTGAAGAAGTGAATATAATTAATCATCTTTTGCTTTCTTTATTTTTCATATCATCTATAGAAAAATAGTGTGATTCTTTTTCTGAATTTTGATAAGGGCAAAAAAACCACGCTGCTTTCACTCTTGCAGTTGTTTCTGCTTCCTCTCCCTTGTATCTAGGAATCAAAGGTTTACTAACCAGGTTCTAGAAATTGGTGTAAACTCACTTTACAGTTACTTTCAAACATGCTCCATTTCTTTGAGAAAAGACACTGCAACCATTGTGTGGTTTAGTTTTCATTGGACCCACCGTTTAATTTTGTACCTCCAAAAATTGATGTGAGGTGCACTAAACGAAATGGAGTGGTGAGAGGTGTTTGTTCTTTAAGATAGCGACAAGTAAGGGATAATTATGTCTAACGTACAAATACTAACACATTTATTATTTAGTAGTGTTAAAATAATTACTGGAGTACTATTTTTATGGAGTCTGGAAAAAATGCTCAACCTTTTGGCTCATTTATTTATATATATTCACCTCCCTTTTGGTTTAATAATGTTTCTTGTTATTGTCATTTACTAATATAACTCTACAGTTTGTTCAATCTTAACAATAACTTTACACATTACGAATGATTATTTTGAATTAAGTATCTGGTAAAAAAATGTTTGTTCAACACTATTCAAAACATATTTTTTGTTTTTGCTGATAATGAGATAGTGTAATAGTTATTTTTATTTTCCCATTTTCAACTTATTCGTTAATATACTTTTTTTTTTCTTTTTTAATCCTTTTTTACTTGAAGTGATCAATGAGTTAAGAGGTAGAGAAACGAGAAGAACAGTCATGTAAGTAAAATTATAAATGGTATGATAATAAAAATAAAGAAATATTTTTTATACTCAATAAAATAAATTTCTTTTAATAAAACTCAATTAAAAATATACACCAAATTTATGAAATAATTAAAATTTAATTAAATTCAAAGAAAATATAGATTTGAAATTGCTTTAGTGTTCTATTCTTTGTGAATTGCATGTCCCCATTTTGAACCGGTGATGTTCCCTTTAATGATGTGTTCCTTGTACAGAGGCATCTCGTCGTGGCGTTGCCTTTAATTAAAGAACAAGAACAAAACACCATATTGTTGTTAGTGTTGTTTTCTAAAATATAATTCGTTTGAGAAAAGGGTCATATACTTTTTCTCAAACATTTTATCTTCTACGATGGATATTTTTACATGGTTATATAGTAGAAATTTTATTAATTAATTTTTTATAAATATTAAAAAATAAAAATATTATTTAAAACAATTTATTTGAGAGATAGTACATGGAAAATCATGTCAGCCTTCTCAAATGGGCCTTTATCTTTCTTTTGTGCGTTGGTTTTGATAATTATCTTGCTTAAGCTTTTGGCTGTGATGCTTTGGTGCTTGGTGCAAGCACATGTGCTGTTGTTGGTGTGCGAGAGTAAGTTGTAGGGGTTTGAGTTGAATCGTAGTACAACATTAGTTGATTCATGGTAACTGAATCAGAAATACGGTCTGAAAAGATATTAAAGATGAGAATGATTATGATAATAGGTTACATCATTCTCAATAATCCACTAAATGTAACTTTTTGAAAAGATAATCAATTATTTAATGTGTATAATCATAATATTATTATTATTATTATTATTATTATTATTATTATTATTACTTTTATTATTATTATTATTATTGTAATAATGGATTATATATATATATATATTCGATTATATATATTTATATATATAATCGATTATATATGCAATCAATTATATATTTCTATTATATAATATAATAATAAAATAATATTAAAAATAAAAGTACTAAACACTAGATAAATTTATGTAATAAAATATCTAATAATATTAATAATAAAAATAAATAATAGTAATTAATAATAATAATAAAAATATAATTATAATATAATAAGAATAAATATAAGTTACGGAAATGGAAACACATGATAACTTTCTATTCCTTTCTTTATATCTCTATATATCTTTCTTCATTCTCTCTCAATCTCACTCTCCATATTTATACCTTAATTATTTTTCAAAAGTTGATCACATCTTTAATAGTTGAGGAGTCCGAAATTATTTTTATTATCAAATTTTTAAATAAAAATATTTCATTTATACTAAAGTTTTTTTTTGTAACATCTTATATTTTTATATAATAAAAATTTTATTGTATAAAAATTATATAAAAACAAAATATAAATATTCATAGATATGACATTTCAAAATAGATTTTTTCATATAAAATTTAATAAACCATATTTTCGTAAAATTATAATAAAATAAAATAAATTAAAATTAAATTTTTTCATTAGCTCATTATAGATTTCACATCACCGGTCAACTCCTCTACTCACGTGTAATATACATGATCATCGTAGATTTAAAAACAAAACAAATACCACCCAAAAAGAATGGTAAGCTAGAGAGTTTTACAAATTGTGTTTTCATAAATTAAATTTCTATCTCAATCAAACACAAACAAATCAGGCTTTTGTAATTTATCTCATACATCACATTATTACTAACACATCACACTCATGAGACACCACATGATCTGGTCTGACCGGTTCTTTTTCACACCGTAGAGCATTCATATAACCTTAATCTATATGATCTGGTCTAACCGGTTCATTAACCTTAATCCATATAATCTAGTATAACCGGTTCATTTTCACACCGTAGCGTAGTCATATAAACTTAATCTATATGATCTGGTTTGACCGATTCTTTTTCACACCGTAACGCGGTCATAGGAATCCTTTAACCCACATGATCTGGTCTAACCGATTTTTTTTCACACTGTAGCGCAGTCATGTGAATCTATTAATCCATATGATGTGGTCCAACCGGTTCTTTTTCATACCGTGACGTAGTCATATGAACATCTTTCGACTCCCACCACCTAGTCATCTTCATCTATGATTCCAATTACTAGTAGAGTGAAGATACAATAACAAGGGTAGTCTGGATCACACACCACATCATTCACAAACAAACATTGATACTACATTATACACTCATTCAATTTAAATCATCCAATTCATTAATAAACAAATAATTACAATATTTATAAAAAAGAATTAAACTAGCTTTCTTACCCAAATTCACAAGACAATAATTACAATATCTATAAAGACACACAAAACTAGCTTCCCTTACCAAATATCATCATTTTAGATAAATCTCTATTTCAAATTAATATAAAAAAAAACTTACAACTAACTTCCCTTACCTCTATAGAGTAGAGATACTAAAAAAATCCTAAAATCACGGGCAACCTAATTTTGTTTAAGAATCTGATCGGACACTCTTGAATCTACGCAATGCTAGAAATGTAGGGTGTCCTTTGATTGTCAATCCTGATAGCATGAGATCACAAATCTAGAGAGAAGGTAGAAAACTTTAAAGAAAAATTGTTCTAGAGAGATGATGATTTTCATAAGAATGAAACTGTATATATTCTTGAAGAGAGTTGGTAATTGTTATAAACAAAATATCTTCTTAGAGATAATTTATTTACTTAAACAACTTTTCTATTAAAAAAAATGCTATCTTATTTATCTCTAAAACTAAATTCTAGGTTAATTTTTATTCTATAATTATTTTTTAGGGTATTACATCCCTTCCTTATTTTATGATTTTTATTAAATTTTAATCATAAATGACCTCAGTTGAGAATAATAATCTCTCAAGCTATTATACTATATACTAAATTTTGATAATACTTAAATAAATTATTCTAAATCTTTAGATTTTGAAGTTATAATATGTTTGAGTTTGAAACTTTCTTGATATTGAGTTTTTTAGTTATAGGGTACAATTTTTACTTTAAATAAAACTTAAGTCAACAGATCAGAATGTATAGAGGTGAGTGGTCATCAGTTTTTAAATTCTCTTTACAAAAATTATTTTTTTAATGGACGAAAATTGTTTTGATTCAAAACTAATTTTAAAAATATAAAGATATTTGATTTTAATTAATTTGGTATATATATATAGTAGTTATGATGTTAAAGAAATTCTTAAATAATATTTAATGATAAATATTATCCAAACAAATAAAATATAAATAATGGAGAACATTATATTAATTTGTCTACCCATAAATGTTTCGAAAAACTAAAAATTGAATTATATGTTTATGATTTCCAACTTCTATAATATGATACAAATATAAACAATATTAATAGAATATATCCAAATTACCTATAATTTCTTAATATTTTTTTAACAATTTTTACTTTTAATAGTTGTGATTTTAATTTTTTTAAATCTTTAATATCTAATAGTATTATCATTAATCTAAGAATCGATATCTAAACAGGTCACATATTAGTTCAGTTAACAACGCTTATATATTATTAAAGTTTTTTCTTGCCAGAATCCCATTGGTTTTCTTCAATTATTTTTAATATATACTTTACAATTAAAATTTAATAAGTCTTAGTCACTGTAATAGTAAATTCATCATGCATTCTTGATATAGATTCTCAAATTACTCAGTGATTCTCACAATAAATGATACATATTTATACTTATACAATAAGTAATATATATATATATATATATATATA
>Ga0209700_108197_pt1 | contig 13703 bp, 4 predicted proteins | sample SiratroredBW_FD_187528 | JGI IMG/M metagenome (GOLD analysis project Ga0209700, IMG submission 187528) | Root nodule microbial communities of legume samples collected from California, USA - Siratro red BW (SPAdes) (version 2) | ecosystem: Host-associated > Plants > Roots > Nodule | place: USA... | reverse complement strand
ATATATATATATATATATATATATATATATATATACACTTCAAAGAACCAAATACATAAAGCTTAGTCACATAAAACCAATTCAACCTATACCAATTCAGAAAAAATCCACAACAGAAACATAGCCAAATTCCCCACACAGAAATTCCAAAAACCTATTTTGAATCCAAATTAGAGAAACCAACAATTAGAAACTAAACATAGAAATACATCCTTAAGAAAAAGCTAAAATAGAAACACATAGAATACCAAAGTCAATTCCTCAAATAAAAAACTGAAATCCAGCAAATGTTATATCAAACTATAACCAATATCAGAATATCAAACTCATAAATTCAGGGGAATACCGAATCTAAAACCAAAATTTCCAGAAAAACAAAGAATTAGAAACCCATAAAAGACTAAGAGCCCGAACTTCCCAAAATAGATTCAATCCCAAATAACCAAAATAGAACCAAAAATTGATTCAAGCATCAACACAAAATCGAATCCAAATTCGAAACCAAACAACATTGGTAAAGATGGCACTACCAGAAAAATGAGTTTTACGGACGGATCATAACTGACATTTTCACATTCGTAGGTAAAGTCAACATTAGAAACAAATTTTTTTGATGAATAATTTGATAGCAACTTCCTGACGAACTTAGTCGAAAAATAGAATCCATGGATAATTACTAACAGATTCTACCGAAGGATATCTTAGGGCTCAATTTACTGACAGATTTATCAATGAATTTATCAACGGATAGTATGACAACCAAATTATCCACTAGTAGATGAAGCGCCAAAGAAAGTGACCTTTATTTTTGGATGGTGGGTTCTTTGTGTATTTTGATCCATCAAAAAAATTTGTTGATTTTTCAATGTTGCTAATCTGTCAGTAAATTGAGCATCAAATAGAGTGACCTTTATTTTTGTGTGATGGGTTCTTTGCATGTTTTGATCTATTGAAATTTTTTTTGGATAATGTTCAAAGTTGTTGATCTGTTAGTAAATTTTGTCGGTAAGGTTCAATTGTGATGATTCATTGATAATTCATCTTTCTTAAATTTGTTTTTCATTTTTGCGAAAACTTTTGAAGAGCTGTTAGTACGAAATCAACTTGGTGAGCTCAAACTGTGACGAGCGAGTGAGATTATTGGTGCCACTGTTAGACCCTTTTTATTGTCATGGTGGTGAGTCCTTTTTAAATAAATTGTGGTTTTTCTTTCTCTTAACCATAAGAGTTTGTTTTTGTTGCTTTTGTTATTGTTAGTCGCTCTCAACCACAAGTTGGTGGTGTCATTGTTCTTAGAGATATCAAAGAAGAAAATATTAAACCTTCTACCTTCCAATCAACCTGACATGTCCCTCAAACCCAACCACTCAACTTTCATTCCTCTCAAACTCAAAACTCAAAGAAAACATAAAGATAGAGTATAAATCTTCCCATAAATATCCACCCAAACCAAAATAACACACTCTTTACCTCCTCATTTACCTACCTACAAACAAGAATTACCTTCCACACAGACTTACCTATCTTTGACCAACATCACATTAACTTTGTCATCGTCATCCTACACCATGAAAATCATACTTATATTACCATCATCAACCCTCAATACAATACCTAAACCTACCACTAAACTCAATCATCCATAAACCTATACAAGTATGGACGTGTCTTGTATATCCTACACTTGGTAGGCTTTAAGAGCTTTTCAAGCCTCGTCCTAGATCCCACCAATTTTACATCTAGTTGAAGAACATATAGTTACCATTACTGACTTTGATGATGAATTTCTAACCATTAGTATTGATTTCCAAAAAACAAGTAAAAGAAAATACAAGAAGGAACATGCATAAAAAAGGATCAACACAATAAACTTACATACTTAAGAAAGTCATATATAAAGGGCTCTCAAATCTAGCTTGGTGGATTCTACTCCACTCAAGCACTCTAAATGTTAGGATAGAAAGATCCATGTTTTGCTTATACTTTAAAAAAATTCCCCAATCCTCCTAAAAACTCAAAAATTCTCTTTACCATAGAAATACATATAAGACAATCTATCCCAGATAATGTTCTAATGTTATTTAAGGAATCAAGCACTTGTGATGTCTCCTTCCATGCAAATCAATGATAAGACAATCTTCAAGAAAATTATTGAAGACATTAAGGAACTTAATTGTTTATCGTGCTCCTTAACAAGATGAAGTTGTTGTAAGGACAACAAAATATTGTTAGAGAGAACAAGGAGTATGCTATCACATTATGGTTTGGACAAACGATATTAAGGTGAGGTGATGGGCATATTGTGTTACTTGGTGAATCATTCTCCATCTACAGACTCTAGTTGAGGTATGGTCAAGCAATGTTATTAACTCCTCAACATTGAAGGTGTATCAATTTCTTGCTTACAATCATGTAGGTGAAGTTAATCTTGAACCAAGGTCCAAGAAGGGAGGCCATGAGAGTGGAGTGAAGGGTTTCAATGTGTGATGATCATTTGATTACGGGTGATTCTGAGTAGACACGTTGGATTTGATGAAGTCTCTAAGATGCATTCAAAGCCTAAGGAAGCCAAAGTAAGTTCAGAAACAAGTGGAGTTTTCTTTGAAGGAACTATCTCCCTAAGCGTCTACACACAATGCATCAAATAGTCCCATGCAATCATTAAACCCTCAATTCTATGTTCAAAGGTCTTGTAGGCAGTGATGACAAGAGATACAAGTTTGATGGTAATCCAATCTATATGTTGATCGTTATATAGGAGATGAAGTTGTCTAAACAAACTACCCTCCATGAAGCAATTATTTGTGTATAAGTTGATAAGTTCATAGTTTCCATGTGATAATAAAGATAAGTGACTAGACGTTCTATTCAGACTATCCACCACATATGTTGGAAGACACACATCTTCTACGGAACGATCTAATGAAGTTAGACGACTTAGAACCTTGGAAAGATTTTACCAAGCCAATCTTCATACTTAGTGTGGTGAGGAAGTATATGAGTAACCCTATGAAGGATCATTAGCACGAAATGAAGTGGATACTTAGATACCTGAAAGCAATTGATAGCATTAAAATCATATTCAAAGGTGATTTGCAATGTACTCTGACCAAGTTCTCTAATTTTGAATATGGTGCAAACTTAAATGTTAGATGGTCCATGACTAGCTTCGGATTCATGGATTGGTGGGTCATTGATTAGTTGGAAAACTACTCTCTCATAGATAGTAGCCTTATTAACCACTAAAGTGAAGTATATGTGATACATATGATAATGAGAAAGAACTTGTTGAAGAAAGAGAAGAGAAGACATGGAGAATAAATAAAAGAAGCATGACAAATGAATATGTAGATGAAGAAATACAGAGAGAAAGAGTCTTAGAGCTTTGGAGGAAGAAATTAGAAAAAATAAATGTTTGTAAATTGTAGAAATTAGAAAGAACTTGAGAGTAGGAACTTGATAAAATTGGTCTTAAATTAGAAGTGTCTTTTGGAATGCTTAAGTTAGCACATACACCTCATATGGGCTACTTAAGCCATCTTTGACTCTTAAAGTTTCAATAGACGTTCATAGTATCTAGACTCTTAGAAGTACATGCATTGTAATCATTACATTCTTTGCATTTTAGTAACTACCTAGTGCATTCTTCCATATACTTACATCTCAGTTATCTTAGAGTAATCATTACATTCATGTATCTCAGAAACTACCTAGTGCATTCTTCCATATACATGCATCCTAGTCATCCTAAAGCAATCACTATATTCATGTATCCTATAAACTACCAAGTGCATCTCCCTAATTTCAAGGGATTAGTTTATATTAACATAGTTAAGTGTAGTTAACCTTGATTAGTGTAGTCAACTTTTTTTCTTTTGAGACTCAAATTCCATGGCTATAAATAAGAGTGCTCTCCATTGAGAAATTCATAAGTTAAATGAAATAGAAACTCCTTTGTGAGATTGTTGTAAAAGCTTGAGTTGAGTCTCTACTCTTTTCTTTTGATTCTATCTTGAGAAGTTTTCTAAAGTGGCAGATCCTCCTTCACTCGTCCTTGTAGGCTTTCAATCTTGAAGGTGGCGTGTTCATCTCATCTTCTACCTTAATTTATTGTTTTCAACAGTTGTTCATCCATTAATTTTTGTATTGTCGCAGACTTACTTCCATGGATTCCTTGGTTGCCAACTTGTGTTCTCTCTTGGGAAATAAAATCTTCATCTCCTTTTGGGTTGGTTTAGATCCTAAAAGCCTTCACAAGTTCACATCAATATGGAACTAATAGAAGAGGATAAGGATGATATTTGGTAGAAAGGTTTCAAGGCAGGTATGATATTTAATCAGGGGAAGATAATATCCCTTACCATAGTTTGAGTGTGATTTGTTTAAATGATCATGATCAACATGGTAGGATAATGTGTGTTGGCGTTAGATATCACTTCCTCCATATTGAGATGATGATTGAAGTGTATTTAATAAATGTCTTCATGAAGTTAGAGTCAAGTTTATACATCTTATACGCTGATTGAATATTGGATGTTAGAAGTAATTATAGATGAAAGATGTTGCAGTCCAAGATAAAAATTTGTAAATCTTGATATACTTAACTCTTTGATGGTACATTGTCAACATATAATATAATGTTGGACCGTCTAGTATCTAGAAATCATTGTATCAACTATTTAGTTAAATTTCTTTTAGTATTCTAGATAAATTGTAATTGTTTCGTCTCCTAAATTAAATGTGTTTCAGAGTAAATATTAACAATTATATAAAGAGATTGCATTTATTTTTAATTTTGTATCCATTATTTTTTCTTTATCTTCCATTAGTGTGATTTACAATTTTAATTTGGATTTTTATCCATAACAATTACGTGGAAAATCCATCAAATTATCTTAGCTTGTAAAGAACATATCAAATATAGCCTTATCATAACAATGTCTTTATTTTTGTTAAAATAACAACATCTTAGGCACATACTCACTTTAGTTAATCTTATTTAATCATTAAACCAAACATACTTTAGTTATTCTTTAAATTGTAAAATTATCATTTATTTTTTATTCTTTTAAATTAACTATAATCATATATAAATGTTCCACTCATTTATTTTCTTCTTCTAATCAAACAACCTTATATTTCATTTTATATATTTTTTTTCATATACTTTCCTACTCTCGTGATTTCCATCACTTAATATAAACAAAGACTAACTTTTTTTCACTTCAGAGAACTTTTATACAACACAAATTTTTAATTTTAAAAAATTAAATTTATGTTTGTTTTATTTTAAAAATTTAATTTTTGAAGAAATAATACTTCCTAGAAATATTTATTTAGTTATATTTCCTAAAAAATTATTCCCATAAAATAAAATGAAATAAATATATAACATTACCTACATTAAATTATTTAATATGCTAAATAAATATTTTTGATAAAATTATTATATTTCTCTATAATTTTTACAAAAACTATAGATTTTTTAGGATAAAATATTAGCGAAATTATCTTTCAAACTCCCCCTTTAAAACTTTTTTGAAATTGGTTAAAATTTATTAAAAATCACGGTTTTAGTTTTTAGAAACAAAACATGTGACTATATAAATAATTTTAACAACGTCGAAGAATCGCAGTTCACAGCATTTACAATTTTTAAAAATCATAGTTTCTGAATATGAAATTTTTTTTCTGTGAACTAAACACACTTATTAAAGTTTTAAAACGTGTGAATAAAAGTTCTCGACCAGGGAAGTTAATGCGTTAATTTAATAATTTCTTAACCTTTTCATAATAACTTGTTTATTAAAATTTTCGAAACTGCAAGGTAGTCAGTCATATTAAACTATGTCGACACTTTGATGACATGATACCGAAGAAGGCAGCGGAAATGCTTACAATTATGGCCACCGCTTCCTTGTATTGGACCCATGTCTTCATAATGTCCTCATTCTCATTTTCTCTCTCTGTCAGTCTCATTTTCTTTTTTTTATCTCCCCTTCAAAATGTCTGACATTGCTTTTCAACACAGTTACCATTTTGCCCATTATGGTTTAGATCTTACTTTTAATTATTTCTAGATTTTCCTTTTCGTTATACTTCAACAATAGTTTTTAAAATATATACTAATTTTCCAAACTTTTAAAAATGGTAAAAATAATTGTATGCCAGCGTAAGCATTCAAAAGGGTAATTGCAGATAACACCTGACCTGTCGTGCTTTTATTTTAAACCATTTTTAAGTAACTTTGTTGACAATATTGTAATAGTAGCAATCATAGTTTCGACAATTTTATTACTACTAATTAAATTATGATATCACTAATAAGATGATTATTGATTATATATATATATATATATATATATATATATATATATATCATACAAGTTAAAAATTATAATATATCTTATTCAAGAATAGAATAGTATTTTACAGAAAATATTACTAATTTATAAACAAACACTTATACATAATGCATATATAATATCTTTTTTCTTGCCAAGAATGACACAAATGAAGAGGATTTTAGTTCATAATTATTCCTGCCCAAATTTTCCTGAGTAATTAAAATAGTTAAACTTTATCATCTTTGATTAAAAAGGGGTGTGAACCATGCATCCTATTATTTTAGATATCACATATATAAGTACTGCGATTTACAAATTTAAAATCGGTATTCGTTAAGTTGACTAAAACAGGAAAAATGGTTAATCTGACTATTACGAGATATAAAATAACAAATTGTAAATGTTTTCGAGAGTTTTTTTATTGAAAATATTTTAATAAAAAATCTTAAAATTACTTCTAGTATTGCATGTAAATAGATTTCATAATAATAATGTAGAAATATTTTTGTAAGGGAGATTTTAACGACAACAAATTCATATAAAAAACACTTATACCACTTTTAATACAAAATTTTAAGATAATATGTTGATGAATATTTTTTTCTTATATATTACTTAATCTTTTCATTTCTAGTTCAAAGAGGATATTTTTACTTTTACTTTCTCCTCAGACGAGGATATTTCTATCACAATAGATACCTAGCTACAATTGAATCTTACCACAACCTTTGTGTGAGACCGTCACTAAAAAAGTTAAATTATACTATTATGGTTCCATTTCTTTTTAAAAAAATACAAGAAAAATTTAATATTAATGAATTATGAGTTAATCATACAAAATATTAGTACACAATTTTTAACCAAAATGCTTTAGAAAATGTATTTGACTTTTTTTAAGCCTTCAACTTGCATTTACATTCATAAGAAATAAAAAAAAAAATGAAAGTGCAAGTACCCATCATAGATCAAAACTGAAAAAGGGTAGCTTAGTAAAAGCAACATTCTTCTGGAAATGTAGAATAAATCAATCAAACATAGGTTTCTGTGAAGGCGAGAACACCAAGAATCCGAAAAGTGCAAATGGCTAGATTCATGGCGTTGGTATCTGTCTTGAGCATTGTGCTCCTAAGGAAGTGTATTCACATGTACAATGAATATGCACATCTATTGTTAGACATGGCTTTCCTTTTGGTATCGTCGGTGAGATTTTCCGGCATGCGTTTCCGGCCAACAGAAGCAGTTTCCGGCAGAATTTCTCCCATGACATCAATGATGGGTAGGCCTGATCGCTAGTACTATATATGTAGTTAGCTTATAGTTGTAGATCACATGTATGTGTTCTTACCTTTTTCTTTTTCCCAAGAGAAAAATAAAAATCCATGGTGAATTTCGTGTCACTAATCAAGTTGATTCAAAGTTTCCTGTAGTTTAATCTCCTTGTTCTTTTCTTAATATGTTAATTGTATGATCTACTTAATCTTTGAGCTTGTGTAATAAACTTGCTTAATGTCATTTGATGCTTCTGCATAGAGAGATTCCATCGATTTCGATAAATAGACTTCAATTAATGTGTATATGTATGTTATGTGTATTGATAATATCTTCTGCATGCCAAAATAGTAAACAAAATCTCTCTAAATTTATAAATTAAGAGGTAGATTTGCATCATGGCTGAAATGCTTTAGGGTGTAGGGTAAAAAATCTCTCCCCATGAATTACTAGAAGATGGCAAGTCTGAAACTATAAATCTAAACAAGATGAAACAGTGTTTGCAAAATGGAATTTATCATTTACACAATATCTACATATTTAAATTTATTTATATTACACTAGAAGGATAGATGGTTTTGTAGTGTAATAAACTCTAAGTTTAGTATTTTTTTTAATATTTGTTTTCAGTTAAACATAATATTGTCCTACATTCTAAGTCGATTCTAATAAGATGTAATTTTGGTTAAAGACTACTTAAATTTTAACTGTATTATAATTGTTTCTAGATATACAATCCACGATAAATCTAATAAAGTAATTGCATAATTTGTTCTTACTTAAATACACTAAGCTTTTGGTTGAGCTGACAGATATATTTAGATAGGAGCCATGTTCTTTATTACAAGTATCAAAGATTTAAAATGAAACAAAAAAAAAAAAAAAAAAATTTAAAAAAAAAAAAAAAAAAAAAAAAAAAAAAGAGCTTAGGCAACACTTCCAAGGAAACTGAATATAGGAAAATGTTGCGTGTAGGATTTCAAATTAGCTGTTGGATGAGTGTAGGAAAGAAACTGTAGAAAGAAAAATGGAAAGAAAGAAAGGGAAAGTGAAAGATATAATAAATGGTGTGTAACAAGTAGAAAGATGTATGGTAAATAATAAAAAGTTAGTATATAACTATAATTAACTTTGAATATGTAGAAAAAATTTGAGTATATGAAGCTAATCATACTTCATGGTATTGTAAAAAAGTCTGAGACTTGAAACCTATAATATATAAAAGTTACAGGTTCAGAAAAGTTATGGAGAAAAACAAATTGTATGCAGTTAAATTCAAATTAAGGCATTTTTCATTCCACAACTGAACAGATTTGAAAGACAGAAACTAACTATTATATAATGACTTGAGTATTCCTTCACCATCAAGTTTTTCGAATAGAGTTACACTTGAATCATTCTCAGTTCTATCATAGTATTCAACCTTTTTTTTATCAGAAATATTCGAGCTTAGTTATATCATTCTTGATTTTGAACTATTTGTAAATGTTCAATCATAAAAACTTTTTCCTTTCCAAATCAAGATCTCTCCTTTGAGTGGATATGCACACAATATGTTTTCTCTAGTAAAGGATTTTGTCTGTATCTGCTAGGTTATAAACTCAACCTTGACCCACTATATATATATATATATATAGACACACACACCTGTTCCATTTTGTTAGAGAACTTACATATAGCCTTTCATTTATTGAGGAAAGAGATTCCATATTTCCTTCACAAGTCTAACCTACTAACAGCTATCTGACAAGAAAAGAAAACCTGTCTCTCTATCGATTACAATACCTTCTATAATTTTCTTACTTAATTTCATGCTAAAAAAAGATTAAATACACTGTCTATTATAACTTTATTCAAAATTCACAGTTTTAGCAGTCGATATTTTAATTATTTTCATTAGTTATAGTTTGTTAATTATTGAAAAGTATGCCTATTCTAAATATTTACAAAGTGAAGTCCCAAAACTAGTATGATTTTATCTATTTGAGTATTTACATAATGATGAAGTCCAAACCCACCACAAGCTAATCGTTCAAAACTCACGCTTGGATTACTGTTTTAACATACTATATGGCGAAATATGCTGTTAAAATTATAGCTGATTACTGTATTGCTAATTTATTAAATTCTTTTTTATCAATCTTTTAAACCACGGAAATTATTGGTATTCAAATTATTTTTGTGACTTTATGGGTTATTTGAAGTTTATAGTTTTGAGGATTTCAGAATATTATTTATTTATATATGTGTTGTGATACTGCATCAACATTAATAGTGTTATATATCTTGAACTGATAATTATTTTACATGATATTATGATGTAAGCTGTTTGGATAGAACAAGTTTGTGATTTTGTTTTATTGAGACATGTGTATCATATGTACTGCTATATATAGACTTGAATTATGAATAGCATTATTTGAAAAATGTATTTCTTTTCTAGGGTAATTTTTTCTTATGGTGCTGGAACATGTTTTTAAAATCATCACTAAAATTTTTAATTTAAATAACTCATTTATAGCGATGCGCACTCTTATCAATATTATGGCTTTTAAGGAAAATATGATCATTGTACATAAGTAAACTTAAGTATGTCTTAAATATTTGATAGACAACAAAATATATAGGTTGAATAAGTCATTTATCATCGAGAAATAGATTGACTCATTTATTTAATCTTTATTTTGTTTGAAAAGTATATTTATCACCAAAAATTTAATTCCACCATACAAAATTTGTTTACAATCCGGAAATTTACGCTGCCACAAAAAAAATTGTGGTAGTCCTATAAAGTTAATTGAATTAGACTACAAGTAAGCGTAAGACCAAAATGTATTAAATTTGTTCATATAAGGAGGGAAGCTTAAACTTTTAAATATAAGGCAAAAAAAACAACAATAAATTTACGTTCAACTATAGACAATAAATGAATAATTAAACATAAAATATATTATACAAGAATATTTAATAATGCTAACTTGGCTATTCATGCATAAGGCGTTTGAATGTATATATATAAGGCGACAGAGTTTATTGAAACATAAATACTCAAATCATATCACTTGAATCTTAATTTTTCCTCAATTATTGTTATATGAAGCAAAGTTCAACAAAGGTGGTAGGGAGACTAAACCATGGAAGGTGACAACTTTCTTTTTCTCCCACTTCCCTCACAGCTATGGAAAAAGAGATATGTTGAAAATATTTCAAAGGTGGGAAGTGTGGAGGAAGTGTTCATATCTAGAAAGCTAAACCGTTGGGGGAACCGCTTTGGCTTTGTTTCACTACACCATTTTTGGCTTTAGGCAATAGCCCAAAAGTATTGCATTAAACTAAAAACTTGTTGCCTAAACCTTAGGCATCACTTTGGCAATGGTTTTGCAACAGTAGGGTATGCGACCGTTGCCGTAGACTATAGGCAACGAATTTTTCTCTAAGGCAACACTTTTCGTAAAACCGTTGCTTGTGATGCTACATTAGACAACACTTTTCAGACAACTTTTAGACAACACTTCTATCGAGGCAACGCTTTTTGAAATGTTGTCTATTGTTTAGACAACGTTTTACAAAATGTTGTCTATTGTTTAGGCCATACTTATTTACCTGTTGTGTGTTATTTATACCACGCTTATTTAGATGTTGCCCATTGTTTAGACCACACTTTTCCTATTGTTTAGGCCACATTTATTTATCTATTGTCTATCATTTAGGCCACGTTTATCTATCTATTGTCTATTATTTAGGCCACATTCATTTACCTCTTGTTTATTGTTTAAACCATATCTAACATATGAAAAATAATCATAATTAGCAATATTCAACTTGCAATATAAGATACTTATTAATTTAATTAAGATTTAAATCTTACCGGTGATATATAAAACATAACAAAGTCATAAGACAATTTTCCTAAATAGGTTTGCACAAAAAAAGAAGAAGTCATCATTGTCTTTATTTTATTGACTTAAAGTTAATGTAGAAACCTATTTTAAAACACAATAAATAAACTCCACTGTAACATACTCAGAAGAGTACTGAACTATGGAAGAATAGAAGAAGTATGAAGCATTATCGATATAATTGAACAGAGAAAGTTGCATGAAAACTGTATAATTGAATCCTCGAGCAAATATGGATATTTATTCCATTTACAGATTATTTTATCAAAAGCAAGAATCCTATTGCAATGGCCATCAAATATGTTTTCCAGTTCTGGGCATTGTGGGTCATCTTCATTAGGTACCCAGGGTTTCAATTCTCTCCCTAGCTCAGCATGACAAGATTGAGATATCAATGATCAACCATGATTTCCTGATGTATATCATAGTGAGATTCATTAGGTAAACCATCCCTACCAATAGCAACATCCTGCCATGATTGAAAGACAAATAATATTATTAGCAAAAATGTGGAAAATGTGTTAAAAGCTACTTCTCTTAATCTAAGTTCACCAAAATCATTGCTGAGTATACAACATTCCAACAAAAAACCTTAGCTTAGTAACTACCACATTCCGAAAGACATTGCAAATAGTTAAAAAGTAGGAAACCTGTGTTGTAACTTGAACAAGGTCTTTGGCAGGTATAATTAAAATCTTCATAGGGGGCTTGGCTTGCTGATAAATTTTGCACTAGATTTATATCCTCGTGACGAACCATCTTTTGTTAAGCGAGCCATTTTCAAAACGATTCCTATAATACGATGATATTATAAAATTAATCATGAAAACAACAACAAAAATTTATTCTGATAGTAATCTAGAACAAGCCTAGTGAAATCCCAGTTAAGCAATAACTACTAAAACAAAAGTCTTATTAAAATAAGACAAATCCTAACAAAAATAACAAAATATTCCAAAATGGTATAATTCACAGTCTTTGTGGGTGACAAGTGGACAATTTGTAGAGTACTCCTCCAATCAGCAACGAGCATGCAAGACAAAAGAAAAATCAATAATTACATTGAAAAAAATATAGGATTTATAAGAAATGATAAAATATTCTCACTACTAAGACTCTCACAAATGAAAAAAAATCAACTTTTCTTTTCTAGTTTTGTTTGAGATGATTCATTTTCTTTACATGATCCTTAATTTGCATATCAAATGTTCATGACTCTGTATGTGAACAAGACTTAGTGAACATTAATTGTGTAATATTTCCACCCATTTTCTTACTATGGTATTTGAGTTCTTCTCCAATTAAGTACATTTCACAATGTATTAATGAATCTGACTTGAATTGTTCTTTCATTAGATTGTGAGTGTATACAATTATATAGTATTTTCATTTTTTTTCCTTAAAAGTACACTAACGCTTACTTTTGTAAGTCAAAACAAGGAGAATTATAAATCCACTTACGAGACAGGTGATGTTGGTTTCTTCACTACCTGTTTGGTTTAGTTTCAGTTTGAACTATCTATTTGAGGCTATCTCTCTTAACTAGGAGAGCATCAATATTTTGCTTTAAGTATTGGATATAATTTGTGGTCGTGCCTATTTGATCCAATGCTGAATGTTTTCCCTGTAACTCAACACAAAAATGAAAACATCTAAGTATGACTAGGCTTGCTTTTGTTTGTCATTTTATAAATCTTAAACTGTTATATGATTCTATAAATAGTAGTTAAAACACACTGTCCTAAGTCCTAAGGGGTATAACTTCTCAAAATGCAGAGATTTGATTGTGATGAAATACGAAGACAACCCTAAAATTATTTGTAGAAGTAAAAATAAAGAAAGAAGAGCGAAACGAGAGATTAACCGGATTCTCAACAAGAAGAGACTAGATGCAATTACTCTTCAAGCCATCGGTTTGAAAACTACCGCACCGGAACGGAGTTCCGGTAAGAAACTATACTCACCGGCATATAGCGTGCAATCACTCTGTCGCAACCGGGATCACGACGGGGACGGCGAACAAAAATCATTTTATTTTTAATTTTCAAAACAGAGGAGTCGCCACCATAATTTATTAAAGGAAAAACTATGGAAAACCAAAAATTAGATAAGGCAAGTTCACAAAACCAGATTCAGAGTCCGGGAGTCGGTTACGTGTGGGGAAGGTATTAGCACCCCACAACGCCCG
>Ga0209700_108192_pt1 | contig 13706 bp, 10 predicted proteins | sample SiratroredBW_FD_187528 | JGI IMG/M metagenome (GOLD analysis project Ga0209700, IMG submission 187528) | Root nodule microbial communities of legume samples collected from California, USA - Siratro red BW (SPAdes) (version 2) | ecosystem: Host-associated > Plants > Roots > Nodule | place: USA... | reverse complement strand
TGATCGCACAAAAGGGGCAATATCTCTCTTAGAAAAACTCAAGGAATGCTTTTCGAAAGTATTTGTTTTGATAATTCTGAAAGTGATGATTCTCATTCCTTTAAATACCCAAAATCAGTTTTAAAAACTGCTTAACTGTCAATATTCAATTAATTGAACAAACCATTCAATCGATTGAATTTGACCGTTAGTTTGACCCAGCCAAAGTTTTCAGTTGTAACAGCTATAACTGTATTTCAGTTGTAACAGAAATAACTGTCACATTCAATCGATTGTTTTGGAAATTCAATCCATTGAAAACCTTTTTCCAGCAAAAATATTTTGGGTTATTTTTGTTAAAAACAGTTTTAATAAAAATCTTTGTGAATCTTTTTAGCACCTCAGAAGTGATGATCCATGCCACTCATGATTAAGGACTAAGCCAATCGCCAACACCACAAGCCCAACTAAGGACCAAGACCTAATCACCCAACTATCTTCATGTTGGCACAAGTCTTCACTTGAACAATTCTGGTCTAGGTTGGTTCCAACAGATTCTTCATGAGGCAGTCTTCATCAGCTTCACATGCTAAGCCTTGGTGCTCATAATATTGACTTCATCAAATCACATGCTTAGCCTTGGTGCTAACAAGGTTTTGAAGTGCTTGGATAGGAGCTGGCAACCAAAGGTTACTGCCATTTTCAAAAACCAGATATCTCACCACCTTGACTGATACAACATTATTTTGAAAGTTGAGAGAGCATGAGCTAAAGAAGAATAGACTGAATGAGTAAGAGAATGGAGAAAGGAAGATGAAGGGAATTACTCTGAAGTCTGTTGTTTAGAGAGATGATAACAATGATGGATGGTCTAGCAGCTGTAGTGATACTGAGACCTTGACATTGTTTACCAAGAAGTTAAACAGTTTCTTGAAGAAGAATGGAAAAGAGAAGAATCAAAAAGGGAAATGGTATATAAAAAGGTTGATGATTCTTCTAACTTTACCTTTTTTAGTCGTGGTAAGCAGGGACACATTAAGGTTGAATGCCCAAATCAGTCCTACAAGGAGAAATCCCTTGGACGAAGTTCAGTTAAAATCCAAAGCAGAGGAAAGCTTACATTGCATGGGAGGAGAATAACAAATCTGTTGAAAAATATGTAGGTTGAAGTTTAAGAGGGGGATGAATTGAACTATTAATCCCTTTTGAAAAATAATATGGAAAGAATGTGATTTTTTATTGATCAGTGTACACCAATCAAGCAGAATGTAATTAATACCATTATTTGCATTTAAGCAAAATAATCACTATCAGATTCTATCCCTAATATGTTCAAATTCTATTAATTAATTTTAAATTAATTAATATCTTTTTTGAAATTTAAATTAATTTTTGTCCATTAAAAATGGGTGCTTGAAAAGGTAGTTAGATTATTCAGTGAAAAAAAGTGTGACGTGGCACCACCTTAATAGGAAGTTTTGATTTATTTTTTCTTTTAACACATTTTTAATGATTTATTTTAAAACACCCAACTTTTCTTTACTCTTTTTCTTTTTTATGAATTTTATTTTAGAACTTTAGTCATAAAATAAAAATGAAATCAAAACTTTTTATTTATTTTAAAATGACAAAATATGATAAAAACACTATTTTTAAATTGTAATTTTATTCATTTTTTATTTTGAAATAATTTTATTAGTCCAGACGAAATTGGGTATTGACAGCTACCCCTCTTTATTTAACTTTTATTGAATAATTTGAAAATCAAGATTTTCGCATTATCATAGTAAAAGATAAGTAAGGACGAAAACACTAATTTCGTTCGGTTTGGAAATAAAATAAATGTATAGACAAAGGCCGAGACCTTGCTTTTGTAGGGGATCAGAGACCCAAAAGATAAGAAGAAGAAGGTGAGGAATATGCATAAGTGCACACAAGAGGAAGAAGAAGATGCATAAGTGTATACAAAAGAAGAAGAAGATGCATAAGTGCATATAAGTGGGTCATTACTCTTTATCTGAGACCTTGAAATAAAGGGTCATTACTCTTTATCTGAGACCTTGGATCAGAGGGTCATGTATCATCATTTGAAATCAAATCTCCAGATAGTGTCACTAAGATTGCACAACCATGTTGTAAAATGTAGAGATATGACATTGAGACCTCTCTCCAACATACTGAAAAGTAAAAGTTGAAGATACGACATTGAACCCTTTCTTGAAATAGAGATATTATCTTGAGTCCTTTCTCTATAAATGCTGAAGAATTAAAAATGAAGATCCGACCTTGAGTCCTTTACTTAAATAGAGATACAACCTTGAGTCCTTTCTCTATAAATGCTAAATATTCAAAAAGGAAGATACAACCTTGAGCACCTTCTTCAAATAGAGATATGACCTTGAGTCATTTCTCTACAAATGCTAAAAAATTAAAAATGAAGATATGACCTTGAGCCCCTTCTTCAAATAGAGATACGACCTTGAGTCCTTTCTCTACAAATGCTGAAAATTTAAAAATGAAATACGACCTTGAGCCCCTTCTTGAAATAGGGATACGACCTTGAGTCATTTCTCTACAAATGCTGAAAATTTAAAAATGAACATACGACCTTGAGCCCCTTCTTCAAATGAGATATGACCTTGAGTCCATTCTCTATAAATGTAATTTGAACTTGAGTCTGATCTGATTGGAGTTTTGATGAAAATTCTTGAATGCATGCATGAAATGAATGCACAACACTTTGAACTTTTACATGGAATTTTAATTTTTCTGAATATCGAATGAAACTTTGAGTTTTTGTTCGCATGTATGAATGCTTGAAAATTTGAATTTTTGAATGCATGTATGAATGCATGTAAATTTAAGTTTTTGAATACATGTATGAATGCATGTAAATCTGAGTTTTTGAATGCATGCATGATGATTTGATTCTTTATATGATGATTGATTTTTATCCTTCTGAAGATGCATGTTTCAATACATGAAATATGACTTTTTTTTATTTTTGTTCCTTTTAAAAAAAAATGCATATCAATGCATGAAATTTGATTTTTTTTTCTTTTTGAAGAATACATGTTAAAATGCATGAAATTTGTTTGAATATGAATTTTTGATTTTATTTTTTTTGAAATGCATATATAATTACATGAAATTTGATTTCTTTTTCTTTTTGAAGAATGCATGTTAAAATGCATGAAATTTGATTTTTTTATTTTTTATTATTTTGAATGAAAATGCATGTTTGAATGCATGAAATTTTATTTTTGTTTTTCTTGGATGATAATGCATATATTAATGCATGAAATTCTATTTTTTATTTTTTATTTTCTTTCATTTTCAATGCTAATGTATGTATAAATTTTTCAATGATTTTACAAATGACGATTTTTTAGTGAATTTTTCAAAGACAATGTTTCAAAAATATATGTATAAATTTTTCAAAATAGAAGGTATGTACAAAAGATATTTTCAATGATTTTCAAATGTTTCAAAATTTATGTACAATAGAATAATTTCCAAATATATATATATATATATATATATATATATATATATATATATATATATATATATATATATATATATATATATATATATATATATATATATATTCATGTATATTCAAAAGGATTTTTCAATGTTTTTTTTCATTTAAATGCATATGTATAAAGAATTTAAAAGATCTCAAGAATATGTACAAACTTCAAAGTGAAAACATATACAAAAGTTTTTTCTTTTTTCTTTTTCAAAATTTCATAGTGTAGAATCAAAAGTTCTTGGTAATCATTGAGTTCATGGGATACCAACTTCCATTTTTGAGAAAATCAGGGACATTTTAAGCTAATGTCAACATGTTGTAATTATTAACTTTTCGTTTGGAAACATTTTCTATATGCATGCTTGAACCCATGGGTAAAGGGTAAGTGTTTAGGGAGTTTGAGGTATTTGAAAGATATTAGGGTTGCAAATCTTCCGATAGGATTGCCCTAGTTTTGGTGCCCCAGTTTTGGCGTGTTGGGCTGGCTATGTGGGCTTTAAACTTGAAGGGTATGAATAACTTGGTTCGAAAGAGAATAAGGGTAGTGTAAAAGGGCTAGTCCTAAAAGAAAGACAATTCATGCAAACTGCCCCAGTTTATATGTACAAGGGGAATGATGAGATTTGTGTGAAAGATGGTTTGTCTTGGTAAGGTGACAAAAATGGGGTAACAGGGGTACAAATGAAACCAGATTGCCCCATTGTTGTATGAGGGCTAACAAAGGTACTGGAAATCGGATTGCCTTAGTTAGTATGTATGATAAGATATATGTGAGAGAAGGCAAGGGTATCGGATTGCCCCAGTGTTACTTCCGATGTTTCATTCTCAGTCGACTTATGTATAAACGATTCTCTTCTGAAAAAGGCATTCTAGTAGACATCTTTATTTTTTTTTCAGTTTTCATTCATTTTTCCTTTTTTCATTTTTTAACATATATTATTAGTCACATCCTCTTGTTACATTCTAGTAGAACTTTCGGAGAATACCTCTCTTACTTCTCTTTTCTCTTTTCTTGTTTTTTTCTATTATTTTTCCTTCTTGAGAAGTTTTCCATGTACTCCTTGTCTGATGTGCATTTCCTTTAGGCTTTGAGGAACTTCTGATGATACTCCTTTCTTGATGAGCTAGAAGCTTTGACATATAAACTTTTGATGAACTTCTCCTGCTAGAATACTCCTTCTTTTGATGGATTAGGAATTTTGACATGCTCTTTCTTTGATGAATTTATTTCTTGGAACTTCAGACTGAGTTTTAACATATTGATGATCCTTGCTTAGGGTAATTTTTAAAATAAAGATTTATTTATTTTTCTCAAAGAGGGTGCGAAGGATTTATGAAAGTATTTTGGGTGTAGAAACATGGCCATATATCATTTTGAATCATGATTGCTTGATTTTCAAAGAGTTTAACAATGGAACAAAATTAATGACTTCCGATACATGCCATTTTTCTCTCTCTTTTTCTTTTTTATTGTCCTATCTTTTGCTTAGATTGCTTTTTTGGATTTTCAATCTAATAGACTTTTTTCTTTTCTTTTTGAATGCCCCTGAAGAATAGATATAGGAGATTGACCAACTAACAGAAAACTGATATTCTGCCCCAACATAAAAATTGTAATTAATGGTAACCATTTGGGAATTTTGAGAATCTTGAAAATTTTGGGTAAGTTTGGTAATTTTGGGAAAGTCAACAGGTAACAAACACCGTATATGCAAATGTTTCCTTGGAAAAGCCAAATTTTTACCTTTATTAAACATTTCGCTTGAATGATTCACATTCATTATCATTCGCAATGTTGTGAATTCAATGATCCTCGAACAAATGACTCAACACATTTTTTTTTCATTTTTCTTGAAAATTTAATTATTTTTTTTGGAAAAACACATTTATGTAATTTTGGACATTTTTTTTTAGAATGCATTTATGAATGCATGAGGTTTTTGGGAATGCATATATGATATAGGTTTGAAAGATTTTTTCTTTTAGAAAATGCATTTATGAATGCATGATTTTTTATTTTTTTTTGGAATGTGTAAGAAACTGTTTTGGCTGAAATACAAGAGGGGGGGTGAATTGGGTTTTAAAATCTTTTCCAAAAACTAGTTGACCTTTTAATAAAATTCAAATTCGTTCAATAAACTGGATCTTTATTGACTTTACTGTGAAAGCAGTAGAATGAAACAGTAAACAGAATATAATCCAGTCACAGTACAATGCAACAAATCAAACAATTTTATCAAAATTTAAATGTAAGTAAGGAAGCAATTTAGTTTACTGCACAAAAACAGAATAGACCTTAACCACACAGAAAGAACTGATCAACTTCAAGTTTATCAAGCTTGACTGGTTAAAAACCTTTTTGTTAAACACTATAAACTTTGTTAACTGTATGAAAAATAGTCTTTAATCAACAATACAAGCACTTCTATACAAAGAATGACAAAAGTAATAAGAAAGGGTATAGAAGGCTTAGTCTTGATGAGCGAATTAGCGAGCAACTTTCTTAGTCAAATGATAGCTCCAGCAGCAGTTCAAGAAAATAGTTCTTGATGAAAAACTTCGATTGACCTTTGATTACAAGACTCACAGGCGCATTTGCTCTCTTTGAAATCTCAAAAATTCTTGCTCAGAAAATGTTTAGAATGTTTTTCGTTCGTTTCCAAAATTTCGCGCCAGTTATTTATAGACAACTGTCATTTAAAATTCAGTCGATTGATTTTTCAAATAGTTGACTGTTTTTCTCCAGTTAGTTAAAATAGTTGTTCAAAACGCAAGTTTTAATTTTAATGATACTTCAAAACTTTTGTTAATTCAGAAAATACTTGTGGAGCTTATCATTCATTGAGATTGCATGCATCACTGGTTGGACCTCAAACTTTCCCCACAACAGACACTCCTAAGTTCTAGACCAATTCTTCAATCTTCATGAAATCTTCATGCATTCCACATATGATCATACGGTCTTGAACATCTTCACTTGGTTGGCTTCATCAAATCATCACAGTAGCCCACTGGTGCTAACAATCTCCCCCAATTTGATGAAGACAAACAATGGTGTGTTGGGTCGAAATGCATGCTTGTTCTTCTTTCAATCAGTCTACTAGCTTTCACAAAGCTCCCCCATAATTCGATATCCTGTTAAAAAATACTTCACAGAACAAAGTGAAGAAAAACAGTAATACAAAGGATAATAACTTTCATTGATATTAAGCACGAGTACATGATAACCATTCATAAGTACATATCGTGCAACAACCTGATACAAGCATAACAAACTGACATTTGGTCTGGGCTGGATAAACCAGCAAATGAGAGTAACATAAAACATGAAATAACAAACATCAGCAGTAGGCAGAAAATATCACAAAAAGTGAGCAAACAGTAGACTGAACATAAACCTAGACTCCTAGAAAACAACCACAACACTCCCTAAACAAACACACCTAATTCTCCCCCATTGGATTCATCAAATGGACGAGAAACCACCACTAGATATGCAAATGCAAATGCCCTATTCGTCTGGTGGAAAGAACAAAGTCCCTATCTTGGACTGGATGTCTTCAACTTGTGTTTCAATAAACTGGAAGTGCGTTTCACAGTACTGATGATGACCACGGTTTTGGTTTTCAAATTGATTGAACTGTGTCATCATGAGTTGTTCAAGTCTGGAGAAGGAGTCTTAACTAGGAGCAGCAGGTGTTTCTGGTTCTGGTTCAGCTTGATCCTCATCTTCGTCATCCTCATCATCATCATCACTTGATTTCTCTTTCTCTTCTTCTTCTTCATCAACTGATTCTTCATCAGCTTTGCAAATCCATTTCTTATTCTTCATCTTCTTCAGTCCAATCTTGGTGAGATTTGCAGTAGTAATCTGGTTCAGCGCCTTGATTTCTTCAACAACTTCAGTTTCCACATCTATATCAAAGTATTCAATAAACTGTGACAGCAGTATCACATATGGGATGCGATATTCTAGTTTCTTCCCAACTTTGAACAGATGTTCACGAACCATATTGACCCAGTTGACTTTGATCTTATTCATGAGGCAGTACATGAGTATAAGATCATCCTCAGTCAATGTTGCATGATTCAAGCCACGGGGGGATCAGCACCCAGATCACAATATATGCCAATAATCTCGGTATAGCAGCAAGTCCTCCTACGTTGAACGTCCTTGAGGCAGATTCTTGATTCCTCAAGCATGATTTGTAGAACTGAATTTTGTTAAAGTTCCCCAGTTCTGATGTGTTTCCTCTGCTAACAGTAGTTCCATCATTCTCCAGGCCAGTGACACTAAGCCAAACCTCCTCATTGATTGCTATGTCAATGCCCTTCACCTATGAGTACAAATTTTCCTTATCATGCCACATGTTGGTCAAGAACACCTTAACCAAATCTGGGTAAGTGTTCCCAGTCAGCTTCAAGAATCTGTCCAGCTTTTGAAACTTGAGCATGTCACGAACTTCATCAAGTTTCTCCTCCTTGAGCCACTCAAGACTTAGCACGTTCGGAGTAATAATGATCTTCCTGTTGTACATTTTGTAGTACTCTGCTATACTCTCCTGGTTTCCAACAAACCACCTGTCCAGATAATCTGGTTCATTGTTGTCACTGTCTGATCCAGAGTGTTTCACCATGGCCCTTTTGGTTCTTTTTCGTGGGTTGGAGGGAGAAGCCATTTTCGGTGGACAAGCAAGAGAACTAAGTTTCTCACTCATAACGAATAAGGCAGTGATGTAGTGTGAGAGTGAATGCATGCTCAACCCTCTACTTAATGCAATACAATTCTATGGAAAATAGCACATTGATTGACAATTCAAAAATGCAAAATAGCTTTTGCAGTTTGTTGAGATCCTACAAGCAATTAGTTCAGAGCAAGTTATACTTAGCTACAGAAAATCTTCAAAACCAACTCTTTGACTAGTTGACTCTCCGCTGATGCAGTGCCATGTGGCATCTCGGGCTGTCTCTCTCTTCACATGCTAAACATGAGTGTCAACTTGTTTTGTCTTATTCAGCTCTTTAACTCACTGGGTTCCACTATGCGTGGTTCTACTTGAATGCTTTCAGTTATACAACACCAATTTGGTTGCATTGTAACTCCAACACAGTTTCACATGCATCCAGAATTAACATTTGATCAGATATCAATATCCAGTAAGTTTTAACATTGCTATTTATCAAATTTTAAAAACTGATCTAAAACAGTGAGTAATAATGTGAACTTGATACAGCAAATGAAAGCTTAAAACAGTAAATGAAATCAAAAAACTAATCCAGTAAGAGAAATCGAAACTGGTTAGGCAATCTGGAAAACTAAAGACTGATCCAGTTTACTGCTCAGGAATGAAATCTAACACTAAAATTTGTAAAATAGTCAAGTAATAAAATCAGCAAATTCATTAAGCATAAATTGATTTATTTCACAAATTTGAAATCAATAATTCCAAGTTCATTTCGAAGGAAGATAAATCTCTCTTTATTAGGTGGCTTTGTAAAAAGATCATCAAGCTGATTTTCAGTACTAACAAACTGAATTTCACAATCACCATTATTGACATGGTCTCTAATGAAATGATGGTGAATTTCGATATGCTTAGTCCTTGAATGTTGAACTGGATTCTTGGTAAGATTAATAGCACTGGTGTTGTCACATAATAGTGGAATTTTAGACAAGTTAAGTCTGAAATCACTTAACTGCTGTTTAATCCATAGGCTTTGTGCACAGCAGCTACCAACTGCAATGTATTCAGCTTCAGCAGTGGACAATGCAACACATGCTTGTTTCTTGCTATGCTAGGATATCAAGCTTGATCCTAACAGATGTCATGTTCCACTAGTGCTTTTCCTGTCAATTTTGCAACCTGCAAAATCAGAATCAGAATAGCCTACTAAGTCTAGAGATACCTCACTTGGATACCATAGTCCAACAGTTGTAGTTCCCTGTAGGTATTTCAGAATTCTCTTTGCTGCAGTGAAATGTGATTGCTTCGGATTGGATTGAAATCTGGCACAGAGACAAACACTAAACATGATGTGTGGCCTGCTGACAATAAGATACAGCAGTGATCCTATTAATCCCCTTTACTTGGTTTGGTTCACACTGGTTCCTTTTTCATCCGAATCCAAGTAACAATTAGTGGCCATAGGTGTTGAAATCTCTTTGCAGTTTTCCATGTCAAACTTCTTCAATAACTCTTTGCAATACTTGGTTTGACTAAGGAATGTCCCATGATTTAGTTGCTTGATCTACAGTCCAAGAAAGTAGTTAAGTTCACCCATCATGGACATCTCAAATTCTCCCTGCATAGCTGCAACAAACTGCTCACACAGATTTTGATTATTTGATCCAAATATAATATCATCAACATATACTTGAACCAAAATAATATCATTGAGTGCTTTCTTAACAAACAATGTCTTATCTGTTTTGCCTCTCTCATATCCATGAGATAGCAAGAAGTTGCTCAACCTCTCATACCACTGTCTTGGGGCTTGCTTCAAACCGTATAGAGCTTTCTTCAGTTTGAAGACATAATCTGGATGCTTATGATCTTCGAATCCAGGAGGTTGACAAACATAGACTTCTTCATCAATATACCCATTTAGGAAAGCACTTTTGACATCCATTTGGTGAAGCTTGAATCCATTCATGCAAGCATAAGCTAAGAGCAGTCTAACAGCTTCAGGTCTTGCTACTGGTGCATAGGTTTCCCCATAATCGATTCCTTCTTCCTGATTGTAACCTTTGGCAACCAATCTAGCTTTGTTTCTCACGATAACACCATGTTCATCTAACTTGTTCTTGAACACCCACTTGGTGCCAATGACATTCATCTTACTGGTTCTGGAAACAAGTATCCAGACCTCATTCCTTGCAAACTGGTTCAGTTCTTCGTGCATAGCTGTTATCCAGTTGCTGTCTTCCAGTGCATTAGCTACAGTCTTTGGTTCAGTCTGTGAAACAAAAGCCATATGTTCACAGAATTGATTCAGTGCACTTCTGGTTGAAACTCCTTTCTACACCTGACCAATTACATTGTCCAATGATAAATTCCTAGGAATTCTCCACTCCTTAGGCAAGTCTGAACTGATCCTGTCAGGAACACCTTCTTGTTCAGCAGATTGCTCTTCTGCTTCTATTGACTGAATTTCTGGTAGTACATTGGTTTCTTCAGTCTTGTTTTCTAGTTCAGTTCCAGTTGGTTGAATAATTGGACTTTCATCATCTGCATGTGTCTCAGGTCTTTCCTGCATATCTTGGTTAGCTTCATCAAAATTCACATGTACAGATTCTTCTATCAGCATGGTCCTCTTGTTATAAACCCGATAAGCATGACCATGTTGTGAGTAACCCACAAAAATACCTTCATCAGACTTGGAATCAAACTTACCAAGGCTGTCCTTACCATTATTAAGTATGAAGCACTTACAGCCAAAGACCTTTAGGTGAGACAGGTTCGGTTTTCTTCCTCTGAATAGTTCATATGGAGTTCTCTTCAGTATGGGTCTGATCAGCACTCTATTTAGCACATAACACGCTGTGCTGACAGCATCTGCCCAGAAGTATTTGGGTAGTCCATTCTCGTTCAACATGGTTCTGGCCAGTTCCTCCAAAGATCTGTTTTTCCTTTCAACAACTCCATTCTGTTGTGGAGTTCTTGGTGCTGAGAAGTTGTGTTGAATACCCAGTTTACTGCAGAATCTGTCAAACTTCTCATTCTGAAATTCTCTTCCATTGTCAGATTTAATGGATGAAATACTGCAGTCCTTTTCATTCTGAACAACTTTGACAAATCCTTTAAAGACATGGTAAGTTTCATCTTTGGTGGCTATGAAAAATGTCCAAGTGAACCTGGAATAGTCATCAACAATAACAAGACCATAATAATTCCCTCCTAGGCTCATAGTTCTAGAGGGACCAAATAAATCCATATGCAGCAGCTCAAGTGGTCTAGTTGTTGAAACAACATTAATCGGTTTAAAAGAGCTTTTAGTTTGCTTACCCATTTGGCATGCTCCACACAGTTTGTTCCTCTCAAACTTAAGCTTAGGAAGACCAATTACAAGATCCTTAGATGCAATCCTATTTAAATGATGCATGTGAATGTGTGCAAGTCTCCTATGCCACAACCAAGACTCATCATCTCGGGATAGCAAACAATTCATGCTAGATGTTATGCAGGACACATTAAGCATGTAAATGTTACTCATTCTTTTACCTACAAGAATTGTTTCAGCAGATTTTGAATCTGTTATGAGACATTGATTAGGCTCAAACGTGATCTTGTATCTCTTATCGCACAGTTGACTGATGCTTAGTAAGTTGTGCTTTAATCCTTTCACTAAGAGTACATCTTCGATGATTACTCTATTATTTCTTCCAATATTGCCAACTCCAAGTATCTTGCCTCGATTATTGTCACCATATGTCACATATCTTGCAGGTTTCCATTTGATATTAATCAACTGAGTTGAATCTCCTATCATATGCTTTGAGCATCCACTGTCCAGATACCACATCAGCTTACTAGATGCCAAGCAGACCTGCAACATAGATTAGAATTGAGGCATTGGTACCTTATTAAACTTGGGTCCAGCAATGTTAGATGTGCTTTTGGGCACCCACCTAACTAAACCTTTTGGCACTAAAAACCTTCTAAATTTACAGTCCTTGACAGAATGACCTCTTTTCATACAATAGAAGCAGGTAATAGGCTGTGAAAACTGTTTAGTATTAGTTTCGAAAAAGCTACTGTACTTTTTCTGTTTCCTTGGGAAATTGGGTTGATGTCCAATTCCAGCCTTTTCCAAAACACAGTTCTGAGAGCCCAGAATGACATTCAGATTGGCTGTTCCCATAGTCAACTTTGAAGCAGTATTAATTAAGTAGTTCACTTTCTTTTGAAGACCTTCACAGTTTTCACATTTTGTTGGCTTGCTGGAGTCTAAGTTACTGGAAGTTTTGTAGTGATCAAGGTCAGTTTCCAGTCTTAAAACTTCATCTTCCAGTTCCTTAACTCTGGCTTCCAACCAGTTGTTCTTACCCTTTAGTCTATTGTTGGAACGAGCCAGTTTCTCTACTACCTCACGCATCTCTTGAAACGCATCCAGTAGTAAACTGTAATTTGTACTGTTAATGGAAGTACTGGAATCTTCACTGCTAACCTCAAAATCTTTTCCAACCATAAAGCACGGATTTCCTTCATTGTCTTCCTCTGAAGAGCTGCTGGATGAAGAAGCATTGTCTTCCCATGCAACATATGCCTTTCTTCCTTTTCCAGCTTTGTAATTCTTCTTTTTAATGCTCTTCTCTTTGTTAGCCAGATTTGGACAGTCTGTTTTCATATGTCCCTGTTTGCCACAGCCATAACAGGTTAGCTTATTTGAATTCAAATCAGGTTTTCTAGTATACCTTTTAGATTGCTGATTCTTTCCCTTTCTCTTCAGCTTAATGTATTTCTGGAATTGTTTTGTCAGTAGACTAATGTCTTCAGAATCACTATCTTCTTCTGAACTGTCCTCACTGGTTTCTATTTCAGCAACTTTTGATTTCAGTGCAAGGCTTCTAGATTTCTTTTCAGCAGATTCCATTTCGTTTAGCCTTGTCATCTCCAGTTCATGCTCTCTCAGTTTGCCAAACAGTGCAGCTGTTGTGAGAGTTGTTAAATCTCTAGTTTCTGAAATTGTTGTCACCTTGGGCTGCCAACTTCTATCCAAGCATTTGAGAATCTTGATGTTCAGTTCCTCTTTATCAAATTGCTTTCCCAGTTCGATCAGGTGATTAACTATATGAGTGAATCGTTTCTGCACATCAGCAATTGATTCTCCTAATTGCATCCTGAATAACTCGTACTCCTAAATCAGTGCATGTTTCCTTGCCCGTTTCACATCATTCGTGCCTTCATGAGTGACTTCCAGCACCTCCCACATCTCCTTTACAGAGGTACATTGAGACACCATGAAAAATTCATCCATATTCAAAGCAGAGGTTATAATATTCTTGGCAATACAATCATACTGCACACGCTTATTCTCTATATCAGTCAGTTCATCAAAAGATTTCACAGCAGACACACCATCAACAACATGCATAGGTATATACGGTCCATTTACTATCGCATTCCAAATGCCTCTGTCAATAGACTCAATAAAGATCTGCATTCTGACTTTCCAGAATTGGTAATTC
>Ga0209700_108190_pt1 | contig 13711 bp, 7 predicted proteins | sample SiratroredBW_FD_187528 | JGI IMG/M metagenome (GOLD analysis project Ga0209700, IMG submission 187528) | Root nodule microbial communities of legume samples collected from California, USA - Siratro red BW (SPAdes) (version 2) | ecosystem: Host-associated > Plants > Roots > Nodule | place: USA... | reverse complement strand
GACTCGTCGTCCTTGAAAACAAAGATTCCTGCATTCTGAAGAGCATTATAGAGATGCGAAGTGAAAGAAGCACGCGTGTCTTCCCCTCTGAAACTCAAAAACACTTCAAACTTTCTGCTGTCCTGGTTCTGATCACGAAGAAAGTCCATTTCCATCTCATCGTGGCGATCATCGCCGTCTGAGAGTGACATGGAAGAGATGAAAGTTCTTAGTTGCTGAAGAAGGAAAATGGAAGAGATGAAATGTTTAGGATCAGATCATAATCCTTCTACTCATTCATTCGTAGGAAGTTCTGACAAAACCACAATGTGGACGGACAAATCATTGCATAGAACTGTGCTTTATGACTTTTAAATAAATATTTAACTAGAGTTTAAAAATCATTAATCGTTTAATTTAGCGTGTTCCAATAATTACTTTTTATGGTAAAGGTATCAAATTGCATAATTTCTAAAGTGCTGTATTAAAATTTATAAAATCTAAGGTAATAATAGTAGATAAACCATAAATTTCTGCTTGCTACAAAATTAATTTACAGTTTTTGCGGGGAAAAAAACTTTACAATAAATGAAATTCTGTTAAGTACTTCTTTTATTTAAAGAACTGATTCATTGGGTGGAAAATGCTTGGAAAAGGGGAAGAAATAACAGAGCAAGTAGATGTGAACAGAATTGATTATTTCCGACTAAATCATTCTATTATAAACAATAAGAAAAAATAAATTTTAAAACAAATAATTGAAAAGTTTAATATGATTTTGCTTTAGAATTTAAAATAATATAATAAATTAAAAAAATAAAATAAAATTATTTAAAAATAAATAAATATTAATTTCAGTAATCTAATTTAATTTAAAATATAAACTATTACTATTATTATAATTTTAAAAATTATGTGTTGGATAATAAATAATAATGAAAAAATTAGTATAAATCATAATATAAAATAAAAATTATAATTTATTCATTTTTCCATTATTATTTGTTATCATAATTTTGTAAAAGAGTTTGCAAAAATGACAAGTTTTGTTTCTAATAATATTACGCTTTTAAAAATAAGTTAAATAAGGGAAATAAGTATTTTCAATTAAAAATTTCCTGAAAAGTAATTCTCCCTTGAGTAGAAGTGCTTTTGTTCACCTTGGATTCATTTTCCCATGTAATATGAAATGCCATTGGTTGCTAGTTGCTAGTTCCAAGCCTAGAAATGAAGGGGTTCCTTCTTTTCTTCACCAGGGGAAATGGTAGGAATTGTTTAATCGGAAAAAAGCTCTTAATTTTATTTTAATTTTAATTATATAAAAGCTTTAAAATAATAAAGAATAAATTTTTCATTCTATTTTATAAAAGAGTAGTTATACTTTGACAACCATACATGGCACACACTTACTTTACAACCTTATGTGACGCTGATGTGACAAAGATAAATGACGTGTAAAAAACATTTCAGCTTGACATATTCCATCAAGGGTTGAGAAACAGTGAGTTTGAATCTAAGAGATCTCTTGAATCTCGCTACTGTTGTCGCCGTCGTTGTTGTCACAGAAGTTGTTGTCGCCCCCGTCGATTCTCTACCACAGTCACTCGCCACCGTCGATTCTCTCACCACCGTCGCTCGCCACCGTCGATAGTCTCCCACCGTCACTCACCACCGCAACCACTCTCACACGAAATCTCCCTTATGCAAATGGGTGCACTGGACTCCTATCACGTTTCAAATATTAAATTTAGATACTTAAAATCTAATTATGTCATTTCATAACAAAATACCTTAAATGTCCTTCAAAAAAAAGTTCCGTTTTACCCTTATCCACGTGTACAATTAAACTAAAGTTGGCATCTAGTTGTATGTCAACTGTGGTTGTCAAAGCAAAGTTTTCCCTACAAAATTGGACCGAGTCCACATGTTTTGTCGACGTATTTAAGACTAAGGTACTGAGTTGGCGGCATGACTCATGGCTTTGCATTATCACTCCATTGACTTACTTGGATAGTTTGTCCTTTGTTCATTTCTCTTTTCTTGTAACATACTTGTAAAATTTAAATTTAGGTTTAATAATTTTTTTAAACAATTTTTTCAATTCCATTCCCCTCTACAAGATTTTATTTTTTTAAAATGAGTTCATGTCATCCTTTAAATAAAATATATTATTTGTTATTTATTTTATATGTTATTGTTATAATATTGTTATCATTAATTTGATAGAACAATTTTTATTGACTATTTTTAAATAAGATCAATTTAAAACTTCAAAATAAAAAAATATTAAAAAAATAAAAAATTACTTGATTAAAAAAATACATTTTATTATAGTTTTAATTATTTTTATAATAACTTTAATATGATTGTATTATTTAACTTCAAAATTTTTTTAACTATTCAAAAAAATATTTAAACAAATGTTTTATGCAAAGAGACCTTAAATCTTTATATAGGTAACCCAATTTAATTGTAGAAAACTAAATTTCTCACTCAATGTAATATGTGAAATAAGTTTTGTCCACTAGTGAGCTTGGACGGGTTGCGAATTAGGCTCACAGGAGTTGTTATGTATATTGATTCGTATTTTTTGGACTCTATAGTCCACGCTAAATACTTTTGTAAAATGAATAAAAATTAAATTATTAATGAATACCCCCTTCCCTCTCTTAAAGTATGTGTAATTAATTCAATATTCAAAATGTTTGATCAAATCTTAGAGTTATGTACCATTAATTCGATACCTTGATAATAAATTCAAAATATTTAACCAAATCACAGAATCATGCATGTCAGCTAATATTCAGGGATTGAAACAATAATGGGCTAGAATTCTAGCCTGGCCTGGAATACATTAGAGGAAAAATTATAAATACAAGATTAGTAAAGAGAAAAAAATAACTCATATTTGAACTAGCCAAGAGCAATAAAAAAACTCAGTGGCTAGAACAAATTGGCATTCATCGTGAGGTTAGGTAAAACTTTCCTACCTCCACATTGAAAAGATCATACACTAAAAACCTTTTTGAAAACGTGATTCCTAGGAATAATGAGAAACTAGATACAAACAACACCTCATGGAGGGAATGATGATGCACCTACCCTCCAGCAGATAATGGAAACGATGAACGAGCTACAACGAAGCAACGAAGAATTGAGAGTCGAGAGAGCAGAGGCTCATGTTCAACATGAACGGTTAAGAGAAGAGGTAGATGAGACATGTCATTAGAAGGAAGAAACTTTGAGAGTGGATGATATGGTGTCCAAATTATTATTATTAATAGTATAAAATTCAGTATAACGCTTTCATTCCTTTACTGAATTTGGCGGAAGCGAATTATATGCAAAGAATATGACTTATTGGATGAAACATAGAAACTCAATCTTTTAAACATTTAATGGTATCACATAAATTCTAATATAATATTAAATATAAAAAGAGTTAATTTTATCAAATTGGGTGATGAATTTACTCTTACAAAGTTTATATATAATACAAATTATCAACTTATGCTCCATATATATATATATACATATATATATACATATATATATATACATATCTATATATGTACATATGTATACATATGTATGTATACATATGTACATATGTACATATATAGATATATATATATATATATATATATATATATATGTATATATATATATATATATATTATATTAATCTTACAAAAGTTTTACATATCATACAAATTATCAAACATATGCGGCTTCATCACATGGGTGGAATAAACAAGTTAATTATTTGATTATTGTGGATCGTAGGTGGCATGCAGAACGTAACCACTACAGGTCCTTCCAATGTTAAAGATACATCTTCAAAATTTGTGAAGGCAAAAAATGTATAGGCTACACCCCCGAATGTGATCAAATTCTCTGTTACATTTGTCCTTCAATCATTCCCAGGGAAGAAAGCTAAAATGTTTGCAGAGAAATATAGTGTAAGATTTGGTGCATCCACTACTGTTGCTCTATCATATATTCATATTTAACAAAGAGAGAGGGAGAGAAAAGTGAGATATACATACATTTCTAAAGAATTATTTTTAAGAAATTATATTTATAAAATTTAAAATATATTAATATTATCAACTTCACTGAAATAGACAAATATATATATAGTTACAAAAACAATCAGATAAAATCAAAGAACAACAACATAGGATAAACGGTAGTAGTGAAATAGTCAGGATAAAATGAGCAATCAACCAATCAATATATCACTTCGGCTCATTTGAAACCTCAAGGAACATGTCCTCCAACCACAAACCGCATCCATAATCACATGAATGGAAATAAACAAAACAATCACAGTATAGAAAATCATGTGTTAAAACCACTATCCATAAAAATTAATAGAGAAAGATAAACTTGAGGCTTAAGGATACCTCAAAAAAAAGTGTTTAGAAATAAAGACAATATGCATATCTCCTTTCCCTTACATTATTTTCAAAGATTGAAGGATCTGTTGAAGAGTTGAGCTATGGAAGAATTCCTCACCAGAGAAGTTCTTTTAAATTTTTGTAAGATTTTGGTCCATTCATTTACCTTTTATAGTGAACGTTTGGTGCTTTGGTGTTTGGAGTGTTATGGATCAGGATTGAAGTGAATTTAATGTGAGGAGGAATCTTTAATGATGTAACCTCGTCGTGACGTAGCTGCAAGGAATTTTAATGTACAAATAATTTAATGTAATGAGAAGGAGAACCACCTGGGTGACAGAGCTGCAAGGAATTTTAATATACATGGAACTTAATGAGAAGAGAATTGGATGACGTTGGTGTAGGGAATTTAATTAGGAGGAGAGAATCTTCATAATGCATAGGTGCAGGAGTGAGTTGGCACAATTTATACGTGTTCTTATGGGAATTTAATTAAGAGGAGAGAATCTTCAGCATGTCATAATGCATAGGTGTAGGAGTGAGTTAGCACAATTTATAAGTGTTCTTATTTGCTGTTTAATGCAACTCTTGATTTTATGTTGGGCTTGTGTGTGTATTTACATATATATATATATATATATATATATATATATATATATATATATATATATTCAAATTACCAGTTTGTCCTTTAGTTTGTCTTTTCATATTATAGGTGTAGTATAAAAGTGATACAAATGAAGCACAACCGTAAGGTTTATTGATGCAAAGAAGCTTAAAGGTAATGTGGATACTATTATGAACATGATGCAGAAAATCATATTACTATAAATCGTATTAATAATAATATTTATTTAAAATTTTTAGGATGTTACACATGAGGAACCGTAGAGGGCAAATAAAGAATTACAACTTGCCTTATGAGAGAAAGAGTTGAATGCAACAGCTAAGGTATTGCGAGTACCTAAAGTGTCAGCGGATCCACAACCTTTCACATAAGCGATCATGGAGGAACAAGTACCCCTTCACTACATGGTGTCGAAAACGACTCCTTACCCCGGAATAGGTGATCCGGAAGTCCATCTCAAAACTTTCAAGGCACAAATGCTCATCTCAAGGGGATTTGATGTAGTTCGATGTAAATATTTGTGGTTACCTGGGAACACCAATTTAGTGGTTTAGTGGAATCCTAGATGCCATTATTGAGTTGTTGGACATGTTCTCGCAACTATTTCTTCAACAATTTGCTACTAATTAGGTGAAACCACCAAAGCTGGTAGATTTATTTGATTTACGACAGTAGGGAGGGGAAACACTAAGAACCTACTTTAGTCATTTTTTCGACGTTATAGTAAAGATTAACCTGTATGACGAGGACATATTTGTGGAAGAATTTGTGAAGGGATTGCGTGTCAATCCTTTCAACGAGTCCCTTTTATAGGATAAGGAGGAAACCATGGTGGAGGTATAAAGGAGAGTCATTACACATATCGAAGTAGAAAAAGTCACGAAGAAAAAATGGGTAGAGAAGAGGCGTTCTCTAATCAAGCATCACCATTACTCAGGAAAAAGCAATTCGCGAAATGATGGAGACCAAGTGATGTTCAGGAGAGACAAGCAGCGATATGTGCCCTACGCCGCTCACACCTCAAGAAGAGAAGGAACTCTGAGGGCGGGGAGAGACAAATTCAATTGTCCAAGGTTTAACATAAGAAGAAAGGAGCTTTTGAAGGATTCAAAGTTAGTGAATAAGTTAAGGTTCCCCGAAGTTTCTGATAGGTCGATCGACCATAACATGCATGAATGGTGTGACTTCCATCAAATTAAGGGACATGCTATCAGTAATTGTTTCACCTGGGGAGGCAACTTGCCAAATTGGCCAAAAAAGGGTATTGGATTACTATTTAGATTCATCTTGGAAAAGCAAAAAGTTGGAAGCATGCCACTAAGTTGCTCGGAGAATGAAAAGTATGAGTGACCAACTCTTGGGGACTTAACACCATTTTAGGAGGATTTGTAGGAGGAAGGGCTACTAGCTTGGGAAAAAAGAGATATTCGCTTTCAATGTTGACTGTAGCCAAAAGATAAAATCAGTATGTGCCTGAAATAACGTTCTCGACAACCGACATGGTAGATGTTGTGCCACACGAAGACGATCTCATAGCATTGTCAGTCGTATTAGAGTTCAAAATATTTTAATCTTCATTTAAAATGTCATCATCAAGACATAAGATTTTTGTAAATAATTAAAAATAAGAAAAGTGAGAAAATATAATTAAAAATTCAAGTTTAGATAATATTTTTAATTAAAGTCTAATTAATTTTAATTAAGTAAATTTTATTTAAAATAATAAATTTATTCTCGACATTAAACATTATAAATGTGAATAGAAGTGTAATCATTAGTTTTAATGCTTTTTATCAAAAAAAAACTTAACAAAATCTATAAATAATAAGTTATGAAAATAGTATGAGGCAATAGAGAAAAAAAAAACATTAAAGTTAAAATCTGGAAAGAATACAACACACCTACTTGCTTAGAAAAGATAATACGTTGAAAATGTACTACTTAATTTTTTTTTCAAAAATACGAAAGTCTAAAAGACTTGAAAAAGTAATCTAGAACATTGAAGAAGAGAAGAAAAATTTACACAATTGCATATGAAATATTGTAAAAGATTGACCTTTAATCCCACAGTGGAAAAGATGTTAAAATGACCCATAATGTTAGGCTTCATCGATTGTCGTAACTTTATAATGATTAATGTTAATGAAGTAATACTTTATTAATTGTCATAATTTGAAAGTAGTTAATGCAATTAATAAAATAATTATTGCATCATTAATAAGTCTATACAAATTTAATAATTGTCTACGTATGTTTTTTACGTTTCTAAAAATATTCTCGAAAGAATTATTTATTAGAATATTTCATGAAATATTATAGAGATTTTTGAAATATTTTTTTTTTTCAAATTTGTTAAATTTTATATTTCTTTATATTTATCACATCGTATTTGCTATTGATGTTTCTTAAGTCCCCGTCTCATTCTTTTACCATTAATAATGTAGTTCTTATCGTTAAGTTTTTTTTTTAAAGGCAAAACATATATTACATTTAAAGATAAAGAGATAAGTGAGAATCGGAACAATTTGAGGACAATAAGATTTTTTTCTCTTTCTCTTTTTCTCTTTGAGTTTTTTAAATTTTATCTCATTATTATGAAAGTATACAAACATAGGCATAAAACAAGTTTAATAAAATTTGTTATTAGAAGTGAAATATTTAGTGTTACGTAAAAAAATAAATGTCTATTAAGTGAAAATACTATTTCGAAAAGTACGATGTATTGAAGACTAGAGTGTTACAAAATAGAAGTAAATTTCTTCAAATAATAAACAAAAATCTTAATAAACTCATTTCAAAATTACGTTTAAAGTAAGTTGAGTCAGAAATTTAGTTTTCTACAATTAGATTGGGTTGCCTACATGAAGATTTAAGGTCTCTTTGCATAAATATTTATGTAAATATTTCTTTTAAAATAATTAAAAAACCATAAGTTAAATAATACAATCATATTAAAGTTATTATAAAAATAATTAAAACTATAATAAAATGTATTTTTTTCAAAAATTCATTTTTTTAAATAGAATAAAAGTTTAATATTTTTTAATCTCATCATTACGATTTTTTCAATATTTTTTATTATTTTGAAGTTTTAAATTTGATCTTGTTTAAAAATAGTCAATATAAATTGTTCTATCAAATTAACGATAAAAATATCATAACAATAATCTTACGATGATATCGAGGGTTAAGAAAGATTGGACAAGGATATAATAACTATAACAAAAAAGAACAAAGAATATGATAACATGGAAGAAGGTTTTTTTATTGAATGTATATCTCTTTGTTTACAATAGCTCACTTAATATAAAATTCTAGAAAACTAAATATGAAAATTATTCTAAATAAATACATTTGATATTATCTGATACTCCCTTGATTATCTTTGATATTCTACTGATTTGTTTCTTTGATACTCCCTTGATTATCTCTATGATATTCCTTCCGATATTCTCTTGATTATCTATAATATTCTATTGATTTGATTTGTTTGCATAATAATAATATTCTAACACTCCCCCTCAAGGTGAGCAGTGGGATCACCAATGCTTAGCTTGCTGAGGACATGGGTAAATGTTTTGCATGTAACAACTTTGGTGAAAATGTCTACCAATTGGTCTTCTGACTTTACAAATGGAAGCTCAATACTGCTATCTTCAATTTTCTCTTTGATGGAGTGTCTGTCCACTTCAACGTGCTTGGTTTTGTCATATTGTATAGGATTCTTCGTTTTCATAGCTTCTTGTCATTCGCCCTTCCTACTGGCTTCATGAACTGTTTTGGGAATAAGAAAAGCTCTTGCAATGTTTGTTACTCCTTCTCTGGTTATCTTCATAGGATACTTGGAATTCCGATAAACATGTTCTGGAGAATATCGATCAGGTGGTACCCCTCTGTTTCTTCTTGGCGGAAGTGTGAAAGGTTCTGGTTTTAGTGTTAACCTGTCACTGTTAGTGACTTCATTCATAACAGGAGACAACTCAATAGAGTGAAGATTACTTACCTCTTGTTGGACATTCTCAGAAGGATCCTCATTGGTTGTGTTGGTCCCTCCTACGTTGACAGAGACATGCTCGTTGGCTCCATCTACTTGCTCTTTTGGAACAGTTTCTTGGCAACTAAGGTTACTTAACCAACTTGGTGGTTCACTAGTTTTCTCCCCCTGAACATCAAGTTGGCTACTAAAACAATATTCTGATTCTAAAAAATCACAATCCATAGTCACATATACAGGGTGAATGATTGGGTTGCAACATCGATACCCCTTTTGATGTGTAGCATATCCAACAAAGACACATTTCTCAGCACATGGATCAAATTTAGTTCTGTTAGCTTTGGGAATATGAACGAACACAGAGCACCCAAAAACTCGTGGTGGTAACATTTGGACAGGAGGGATATTAGTCTGAGTAGCTAGGATCTGTAGGGGTATTTTGTAGTTAAGGGTCTAGGAGGGTAACCTGTTCAAAAGATAGGTCGTGGTAGCAACAGCTTCGGGCCAAAACCGTGTTGGAACCTGTGCATCAAAAATCATAGCCCGAGTCGTCTCTAGTAGTTTACAATTTTTCTGTTTTGCTACACCATTCTGTGGGGGTGTGTTTGGACAGGAAGTTTGATGAATTAAATCATTTTCTCTGAAAAACTCTTGCATTGATTTGTTAACAAATTCTCCACCATTATCTGATCTAAGTACTTTGATTTTTTTGCCAAATTGAGTGTGAATCATTTGATAGAATGCATAGAACTTATCGGGTACTTCAGATTTGTGTTTAAGAAAATATACCCACGTCATGCGAGAGAAATCGTCCACAAATAACAAAAAATACTGAAATTGATTATTATGGGAATTAGAATGTATTAATGAAAAAGCATAATTGACTCTATTATTATTGGAAGGAAAAGTAATTTTATGATTCTTTGCCCGTATACAAGTTTCACATTTGATGGGCTTAGTGTTACTAGTAAACTAGGAAATAAAATCTTAAGGTACCCAAATGAAGGATGACCCAAACGTATATGTCATAACCAGAGTTATCTTGTAATTGTTCCGTGAGCAAGCATGACATGTCCCTTCTGAGCAACCTCATCAACGTAGTAAAGACCTCCACGTTCAGTATCACACCCAATGATCTCCTTTGTAAGAATGTACTGTAAAAGGCAAAAAGTAAGAAACATGAGAACCACACAATTCAACTCCTTTATAACTTGGCTTATGGAAAGTAATTTTGATGATAGTGCAGGAACATAGAGACAATTTTCTAATTTTAATTCTTTTGAAAAAAATAATTGAGCCCTCTCCTTAGATCGCAACTAACTCTCCACTAGCTGTCTTAATATGAGTTTTAACAGGTGTGGAGAGATTGTTAAAATCATGAGGATCATGGGTCATGGTGTCAGTTGTCCCACAATAAAAAATCCACTAATCAAATTTTCCTGGGCTAGTATCCACCTCTCTTCTTTTACCTCCATGAGTGACTGCGACTCTTCCATGAACGACTTGCGGTTTTGCTTCTTCCTCTCTTCTAGTGTCACCATTACAGTTACTAGTGGTTTGCAGGATGCCAACGACGGTGGCAGCCTTGCGATTTTTTTTGTTTAAAATATTCCCACCATTCGGGATAACCCACGATTTTGAAGCAAGTCTCTTTGGTGTGTTTCTTCATTCCGCAATGAGTACAGTGAAGGTGGCTTTTGTCTTCCTTGTCTCATTGTGATGGACGTCGTCCGACAGTTTCTGGGCGACTCCATCGTTGTCCTTGTTCTGGTGGTCTATTTCTTGCGGTTAAGCCGATTCCGACCTCCCCTAATGATGTGTTTTCTTCGCTACTGGTGATAGGCTTTAGAATTTGGAGTCGGGCTGCCTCCCTTTGGACAACAGCATAGGCAGACTCTATTGAAAGGGTATTCTCTTGCATCAAAATATCTCTTCTGATGACTTCAAATTTTTTATTTATTCCTGTTAGAAAATAATATAGTCTCTGTTCTTGTTTAATTTTGTTGAATGTTGCAATATCATATGAGCATTTCATAGGGTTCGGTTGCTTTTTGTCAATCACCATCCATATAGCTTGCAATTTGTTCCAGAAATCCTCTAAGGTATCCTTTCCCTGTTTCTGTGTGTTTGCTTTTCGGTGTAAATCATAGATTTGCATCGGGTTTGTGCCGCTTCTATAGGTAGTAGCCAATCCTTCCCATAAAGCCTTGGCGGTTGGGAACTAGGAAACATTGTTTATTAAACTAATCTCAATATTCTGAATTATCCAAGTGAAGACAGTTTGGTCTGCTTGTTCCCATTTTTCATATGCTGGTTCTTTCTCTTCTGGTGTCGGAGGTATACCTGTCAGATGACTCTTCTTTCCTCTGCCACCAATAGCTTTCTTCATGAGTGTTGCCCACAATGGATAATTGTCTCCATTTAATTTGAAACCAATTGACAAATTGTCAATATTGAATTGTGTTTACTGAATCCCTAGGCCATTACGAAGTATATTTGCAATTTGCAAAGTTAGCTCATCAGTAATGGTTGAGGAGTAATTATGGTTTTGATTCATGTTGTTGCCAATTTCATCATCTGAAAATGACATTTTTGGTTTTTTGGTGTTTTTCGGCTGTGAGGGGTAATGGAACAATGATGTTGGTTTTTAAGTTTCCAGGATCTAACACCGCTCTGATACCATCTTACGATGGTATCGAGGGTTAAGAAAGGTTGGACAAGGATATGATAACTATGAACAAAAAAGAACAAAGAATATGATAACATGGAAGAAAGTTTTTTTATTGAATGTATATCTCTTTGTTTACCATAGCTCACTGAATATAAAATTCTAGGAAACTAAATATGGAAATTATTCTAAATAAATATATTTGATATTCTGTGATATTCTACCGATATTCTTTGATACTTCTTCATTATCTTTGATATTCTAGTGATTTGTTTTTTTATACTCCCTTGATTATCTCTCTAATATTCTTTCTTATATTCTCTTGATTATCTTTGATATTTTATTAATTTGATTTGTTTTCATAATAATAATATTCTAATAAATAACATATAAAATAAATAACAAATAATATATTTTATTAAAAAAAAGTGACATGAACACGTATCACTAAATATAGTAACGGTTTTTTATTTGAAATTTGACAAAAGAATTACATGAACATGTTTTAAAAAATTAAATATTGTAGAGTAGAATGAATTGGAAAAGTTATTTTTAAAAAATTATAAAACCTAAATTTAGATTTTACAAGTATGTTACATGAAAAGAAAAATAAAGAAAGGACAACGAGGCAACTCAATTCAGCGTTAGTGCAAGTCAATGCAAGTCACGCCGCCAACTCAGTCCCTTAAGTCTTAAATACGCGGAAAACGTCTACAAAGCGTGTGGACTTGGTCCAATGTCGTAAATTAGAATGAAAAAAATATTCTTTATTATTTTAAAGCTTTTATATAATTAAAATAAAAATAAAATTAACAGCGTTTTCTCCAGTTAAATAATTCCTACTATTTCCATTTCTGTGAAGAAAAGGAAACCCCTTCTTCATTTTCTGAGCCTGCAAGTAGCAACCAATAGTGGCATTTCATATTACATAGGAAGATGAATCTAAAGTGAACAAAAGCACTTCTGCTCAAGGGAGAATTATTTTACATAAAATCTTTAATTGAAAATAGTTATTTCTCTTATTTAACTTTTTTGTAAAAGCGTAATATTATTAGAAAAAAAATTGTCATTTTTGCGAAGTATTTTACAAAATTATGATAATAAATAATAATGAAAAAAATGAAAAATTATAATTTTTTAGTTTTCTGATTTATACTAATATTTTATTATTATTTATTATCATACACATAATTTTTAAAATTATAATAATAATAATTTATATTTTAAATTAAATTAGATTACTGAAATTAAATTTTATTTATTTTAAATAATTTTATATTATTTTAAATTCTAAAGCAAAATCGTATTAAACTTTTCGATTATTTATTTTAAAATTTACTTTTTTCTTATTGTTTATAATTAATACAAAGATTTAGTCGGAAATAATCAGTTCTGTTCACATCTACTTGCTCTGTTCTTTCTTCCCCTTTCCCAAGCATTTTCCACCCAATGAATCAGTTATTTAAATAAAAAAAAGTACTTAACAGAATTTCATCACAAAACTGTAAATTAATTTTGTAGCAAGCAGAAATTTATGGTTTATCTACCATTATTATCTTAGATTTTATAACTTTAATACAGCACTTTAGAAATTTTTGTAATTTTGATACCATTACCATAAAAAATAATTATTGGAACATGTTAAATTAAACAATTAATGATTTTTAAACTCTAGTTAAATATTAAATTAAAAGTCATAAAGCACAGTTTTATGCAATGATTTGTCCGTCCACATTGTAGTCTTGTCAGAACTTCCAGTGAATGAGTAGAATGATTATGATCTGATCCTAAACATTTCTCTACGAGAGCTCCGATTTCCTTCTTCCGCAACTAAGAACTTTCATCTCTTCCATGTCACTCTCAGATGGCGATGGCGATGATGAGATGGAAATGGACTTTCTTCGTGATCAGTACCAGGACAGCAGAAAGTTTGAAGTGTTTTTGAGTTTCAGAGGGGAAGACACGCGTGCTTCTTTCACTTCGCATCTCTATAATGCTCTTCAGAATGCAGGAATCTTTGTTTTCAAGGACGACGAGTC
>Ga0209700_108189_pt1 | contig 13712 bp, 9 predicted proteins | sample SiratroredBW_FD_187528 | JGI IMG/M metagenome (GOLD analysis project Ga0209700, IMG submission 187528) | Root nodule microbial communities of legume samples collected from California, USA - Siratro red BW (SPAdes) (version 2) | ecosystem: Host-associated > Plants > Roots > Nodule | place: USA... | reverse complement strand
CTTTTATTTTATGGATTAGAGATTTTGTTAAAAAATTTTAGAAAATCATGGAACGTTTTTCTAAAATATATAGACATTTAAAATCCAAAATTGTTCACAAATTCCATTATTTACTATTTGTTTTTTTTATTTTATTAGCTGTTTTGACGTCTTTTTTTCCTATTTCACCTAATCAAACTTTTCAAAAAATTCTAAATGTTTTTGTGGCGCTTTATTATACAGATTATAGATTTTATCAGAGAATTCTAGAAAATTCTTGAATTTTGATTAAGAAAAACATTTTCAGAATTCCATCGTTTACTATTTGCTTTTTAATTTTGTAGTATTTTTGGCATCTTTTTTTCTAGTTTACCTGTCTATGGTTTTCAAAAAAGTCTTAAAATTTTTGTGTTGTTTTATTGTAAGGATTCGAGATTTTATCAAACAATTCTACAAAACTATGGTTTTTTTATTTCAAAAAAAAATCGAGATATTTGAAATCCAAAATTCAAACAAAATTCCATCGTTTACCATTTATTTTTCATTCTTTTATCATTTTTGTCATCTTTTTTTCTATTTCACCTATCCAAACTTGTCAAAAAATAATCGAATTTTTGTAGTATTTTAGTCGAAGGAATAAAGATTTTATCAATAAATTCTGGAAATTTCTAAAAGTTATTTTACAAAAATAGAGATATGTGAAATATTTTTTTTTCTAAATTCCGCAATTTACTATTTGTTTTTTATTTTTCTAATTGTTTCACATTTTCTTTTCAATTTCGTGTATTTGTACCTGTCAAAAAATTCAGAAAATTTTTATGTTATTTTATATTATGGATTAGAGATTTTGTCAGATTTTTGGAAAATCATGGAACGTTTTTCTCAAAAAATATGGACAATTGAAATCCAAAATTATTCATAAATTCCATTATATACTATTTGTTTTTTTATTTTATTAGCCTTTTTTACGTCTTTTTTTTCCTATTTGACCTAATCAAACTTGTCAAAAAATTCTAAATATTTTTGTGGTGCTTTATTATACGGATTATAGATTTTACCAAAAGAATTCTCAAAAATTCTTGATTAAGAAAAATAGAGATATTGTAAATACAAAAAATTTTCAGAATTCCATCGGTTACTATTTGTTTTCTAATTTTTTAGTATTTTTGACATCTTTTTTTCTATTTTACCCATCTATGGTTTTCAAAAAATTCTTAAAATTTTTGTGTTGTTTAATTGTATGCATCCGAGATTTTATCCAAAAATTCTGCTAAACTAGAAAAATTGAGATATTTGAAATCCAGAATTTCAACAAAATTCCATCGTTTACTATTTGCTTTTTAATTTTGTAGTATTTTTGACATCTTTTTTTCTATTTTACCTGTCTATGGTTTTCAAAAAATTCTTAACATTTTTGTGTTGTTTTATTGTATGGATTCGAGATTTTATCAAAAAATTTGTACAACTATGGTTGTTTTTTTTTCAAAAAAAATTCAGATATTTGAAATCCAGAATTCAAACAAAATTCCATCGTTTACTATTTATTTTTGATTCTTTTATTATTTTTGGCATCTTTTTTTCTATTTCACCTATCCAAACTTGTCAAAAAATAATTGAAATTTTTGTAGTATTTTAATCGAAGGAACAGAGATTTTATCAACAAATTCTGAAAATTTCTAAAAGTTCTTTTACAAAAATAGAGATATGTGAAATATATTTTTTTTCAAAAATCCGCAGTTTAGTATTTGTTTTTTTATTTTTCTAATATTTTTCACATTTTCCTTTCAATTTCTTCTATCTGTTCTTGTCAAAAAATTCTGAAAATTTTTATGTTCTTTTATTTTATGGATTAGAGATTTTGTCAAAAATTTTTAGAAAATCATGGAACTTTTTTCTAAAATATATACATTTGAAATTCAAAATTGTTCACAAATTCCATTATTTACTATTTGTTTTTTTATTTTATTAGCAGTTTTGACGTCATTTTTGCCTATTTCACCTAATCAAACTTTTTAAAAAATTCTAAATATTTTGTGGTCTTTATTATACGGATTATAGATTTTATCAGAGAATTATCGAAAATTCTTAATTAAGAAAAATAGAGATAATGTAAATACAAAAAAATTTTCAAAATTCCGTCTGGTTATTATTTACTTTTTAATTTTTTAGTATTTTTGTTATCTTTTTTTCTATTTTACCTATCTATGGTTTTTAAACAATTCTTAACATTTTTGTGTTGTTTTATTATATAGATCCGAGATTTTATCAAAAAATTTGTAAAACTATGGTTTTTTTTTCAAACAAAATTCAGATATTTGAAATCCAAAATTCGAACAAAACTCCATCGTTTACTATTTATTTTTTATTCTTTTACCATTTTTGGCATCTTTTTTTCTATTTCACCTATCCAAACTTGTCAAAAAATTATCAAAATTTTTGTAGTATTTTAGTCGAAGGAATAGAGATTTTATCAACAAATTCTGGAAAATTCTAAAAGGTCTTTTACAAAAATAAAGATATGTGAAATATTTTTTTTTTCAAAATTCCGCAGTTTACTTTTTGTTTTTTTATTTTTGTAATTGTTTCACATTTTCTTTTCAATTTCGTCTATCTGTGCTTGTCAAAAAATTTTGGAAAATCATGGAACGTTTTTCTAAAATATATAGACATTTGAAATCCAAAATTGTTCACAAATTCCATTATTTACTATTTATTTTTTATTTTATTAGCATTTTTGACGTCTTGTTTCCTATTTCACCTAATGAAACTTGTCAAAAAATTCTAGATGTTTTTGTGGTGCTTTATTATATGGACTATAGATTTTATGAGAGAATTCTAAAAAATTCTTGATTAAGAAACATAGAGATATTGTAAATAAAAAATTTTTTCAGAATTCCATAGTTTACTATTTGCTTTTTAATTTTTTAGTATTTTTGACATCTTTTTTTCTATTTTACCTGTCTATGGTTTTCAAAAAATGCTTAAAGTTTTTTTGTAGTTTTATTGTATAAATCTGAGATTTTATCAAAAATTTCTACAAAACTACGGTTTTTTTTTCAAAAAAGATTAACATATATGAAATCCAGAATTTCAACAAAATTCCATCGTTTACTATTTGTTTTTTATTTTTTTAGCATTTTTGGCATTTTGTTTCTATTTCACCTATCCAAACTTGTGAAAAAATTATGGAATTTTTTGTAGTGTTTTATTCGAAGGATTACAGATTGTATCAGCGAATTCTGGAAATTTCTAAAAGTTCTTTTACAAAAATATAGTTATGTGAAATTTTCATTTTTTTATTGTTTTTGACATTTTCTTTTCAATTTCGTCTATATGTAGTTGTCAAAAAATTCTGAAAATTTGTAGGTTCTTTTATTTTATGGATTAGAGATTTTGTCAAAGATTTTTGGAAAACCATGGAACGTTTTTCTAAAAAATATAGACATTTGAAATCCAAAATTATTCACAAATTCTATTATTTACTATTTGTTTGTTTTATTTTATTAGCATATTTGACGTCTTTTTTTCCTATTTCACCTAATCAAACTTGTCTAAAAATTCTTAATATTTTTGTGGCGCTTTATTATACAGATTATAGATTTTATCAGAGAATTTTCGAAAATTCTTGATTAAGAAAAAAAGAGATATTGTACATATAAAAAATTTTCAGAATTCTGTCGGTTCCTATTTGCTTTTTAATTTTTTAGTATTTTTGACATCTTTTTTTCTATTTTACTTATCTATGGTTTTCAAAAAATTCTTAAAACTTTTGTGTTGTTTTATTTAATGGATCCGAGATTTTACAAAAAAATTCTGCTGAACTATGGTTTTTTTTTTCAAAAAAAATTCAGATATTTGAAATCCAGAATTCCAACAAAATTCCATCACTTACTATTTATTTTTTATTTTTTTATCATTTTTGGATTTTTTTTTATTTCACCTATCCAAACTTGTCAAAAAATTATGGAAATTTTTGTAGTATTTTATTCGAAGGACTAGAGATTTTATCAACAAATTTTGGAAATTTCTAAAAGTTCTTTTACAAAAATAGAGATATGTGAAATATTTTTTTTTTCAAAATTCCGCGGTTTACTATTTGTTTGTTATTTTTTTATTATTTTTGAGATTTTCTTTTTAATTTCGTCTATCTGTACCTGTCAAAAAATTCTGGAAATTTATATGTTTTTTTATTTCATGGATTAGAGCTTTTATCAAAGATTTTTGGAAAATCATGGAACATTTTTCTAAAAGATATACATTTGAAATCTAAAATTCTTCATAAATTCCATTATTTACTATTTTTTTTAATTTTTTAAGCATTTTAGACGTCTTTTTTTTTCCTATTTCACCTAATCAAACTTATCAAAAAATGCTAAATATTTTTGTGGTGCTTTACTATACGGATTATAGATTTTATCAGAGAATTCTCGAAAATTCTTGATTAAGAAAAATAGAGATATTGTAAATACAAAAAAATTTTCAGAATTCCATCGGTTAGTATATGCTTTTTAATTTTGTAGTATTTTTGACATCTTTTTTTCTAGTTTACCTGTCTATAGTTTTCAAAAAATTCTTAAATTTTTTGTATTGTTTTATTATATGTATCCGAGATTTTATCAAAAAATTCTGCAAAACTGTAGTTTTTTTTTTCAAAAAAAAGTTCTTTTACAAAAATAGATATATGTGAAATATTTTTTTTTCAAATTTCTGCAATTTATTATTTGTTTTTTTATTTTTCTAATATCTTTTACATTTTCCTTTCAATTTCGTCCATCTGTACTTTTTAAAAGACTCTGAAAATTTTTATGCTCTTTTATTTTATAGAATAGAGATTTTGTAAAAAAAATTTGGAAAATCATGGAACGTTTTTCTAAAAAATATAGATATTTAAAATCCAAAATTCTTCATAAATTCCAATATTTACTATTTGTTTTTTTTATTTTATTAGCATTTTTGACGTCTTTGTTTCCTATTTCACCTAATCAAACTTGTCAAAGAATTCTAAACATTTTTGTGGTACTATCTTGTACGGATTATAGATTTTATAAGAGAATTCTCAAAAATTCTTGATTAAGAAAAATAGAGATATTGTAAATACAAAATATTTTCAGAATTCCATGGTTTACTATTTGCTTTTTAATTTTGTAGTATTTTTGACATCTTTTTTTCTAATTTACCTGTCTATGGTTTTCAAAAAATTCTTAAAATTTTTGTGTTCTTTTATTGTATGCATCCGAGATTTAGTCAAAATATTTTGCAAAACTATGGTTTTAAAGATTTTATCAGAGAATTCTCGAAAATTATTGATTAAGAAAAATAGAGATATTGTAAATATAAAAAATTTTCAGAATTTCATAGGTTACTATATGCTTTTTAATTTTGTAGTATTTTTGAGATCTTTTTTTCTTGTTTACCTGTTTATGGTTTTCATAAAATTATTAAAAGTTTTGTGTTGTTTTATTGTGTGGATCCGAGATTTTATTAAAAAAAATGTAAAACTATGGTTTTCTTTTCAAAAAAAGTTGAGATATTTGAAATCGATAATTTCATCAAAATTCCATCGTTTACTATTTATTTTATATCTTATTTTATCATTTTTCTATTTATTCAAAGGAATAGAGATTTTATCAACAAATTCTGGAAATTTCTAAAAGTTCTTTTACAAAAATAGAGATATGTGAAATATTTTTTTCCAAAATTCCGCGGTTTACTATTTGTTTTTTTTTATTTTTCTAATATTTTTCACATTTTCTTTTCAATTTCGTCTATTTGTACTTGTCAAAAAATTCTGAAAATTTTTATGTTCTTTTATTTTATTAGAGATTTTGTCAACGATTTTTTGAAAGTCATGGAACGTTTTTCTAAAAAATATAGACATTTGAAATCCAAAATTATTCAGAAATTCCATTATTTACTATTTGTTTTTTTTATTTTATTAGCATTTTAGACATCTTTTTTTCCTATTTCACCTAATCAAACTTGTCAAAAAATTCTGAATATTTTTGTGGTGCTTTATTATACGGATTATAGATTTTATCAGAGAATTCTTGAAAATTCTTGATTAAGAAAAATAGAGATATTGTAAATACAAAAAATTTTCAGAATTACGTCGGTTACTATTTTCTTTTTTTATTTTTTTGTATTTTTGACATCTTTTTTTCTATTTTACCTATCTATGATTTTCAAAAAATTGTTAAAATTTTTGTGTTGTTTTGTTGTGTGGATCCGAGATTTTATCAAAAAATATGTAAAACTATGGTTTTTTGTTTCAAAAAAAATTGAGATATTTGAAATCGATAATTTCAACAAAATTCCATCGTTTACCATTTATTTTTTATTTTTTTATCATTTTTGGCATTTTTTTTTCTATTTCACCTATCCAAACTTGTCAAAAAATTATGAAAATTTTTGTAGTATTTTATTCGAAGGAATAGAGATTTTATCAACAAATTCTGGAAATTTCTAAAAGTTCTTTTACAAAAATAGAGATATGTGAAATATTTTTTTTTTCAAAATTACGCGGTTTACTATTTGTTTTTTATTTTTTATTATTTTTCACATTTTCTTTTTAATTTCGTCTATCTGTACCTGTCAAAAAATTCTAAAAATTTATATCTTTTTTTATTTTATGGATTACAAATTTTATCAATAATTTTTGGAAAGTCATGGAATGTCTTTCTAAAAAGTATACATTTGAAATCCAAAATTCTTCATAAATTCCATTATTTACTATTTGTTTTTTTTAGCATTTTTGACGTCTTTTTTTCATATTTCACCTAATCAAACTTGTCAAAAAATGCTAAATATTTTTGTGGTGCTTTATTATACGGATTATAGATTTTATCAGAGAATTGTCGAAAATTCTTGACTAAGAAAAATAGAGATATTGTAAATACAAAAAATTTTCAGAATTCCATCGGTTACTATATGCTTTTTAATTTGTAGTATTTTTGACATCTTTTTTTCTAGTTTACCTGTTTATGGTTTTTAAAAAATTCATAAAATTTTTGTGTTGTTTTATTGTATGAATGCGAGATTTAATCAAAAAATTCGGCAAAACTAAGTTTTTTTTTTTTAAAAATTGACATATTTGAAATCCAGAATTTCAATAAAATTCCATCCTTTACTATTTCTTTTTATTTTTTGGCATTTTCTTTCTATTTCACCTATCCAAACTTGTCAAAAAATTATGAAATTTTTTGTAGTATTTTATTCGAAGGAATAAAGATTTTATCAACAAATTCTGGAAATTTCTAAAAGTTCTTTTACAAAAATAGAGATATGTGAAATATTTTTTTTTTCAAAATTCGGCAGTTTACTATTTGTTTTTTTATTTTTCTAATTGTTTCACATTTTCTTTTCAATTTCGTCTATTTGTTCTTGTCAAAAAAATTCTGAAAATTTTTATGTTCTTTTATTTTATAGATTAAAGATTTTGTCAAAGATTTTTCGAAAATCAAGGAACGTTTTTCTAAGAAATATAGACATTTGGAATCCAAAATTCTTCATAAATTCCATTATTTATACTTTTTGTTTTTTTTAGCATTTTTGACGTCTTTTTTCCCTATTTCACCTAGTCAAACTTGTCAAAAAAATTTAAATATTTTTGTGGTGCTTTAATATACGGATTATAGATTTTATCAGAGAATTCTCGAAAATTCTTGATTAAGAAAAATAGAGATATTGTAAATACAAAAAGTTTTTGACATGTTTTTTTTTTCTATTTTACCTGTCTATAGTTTTCAAAAAAATTGTAAAATTTTTGTATTGTTTTATTGTATGGATCCAAGATTTTATCAAAAACTTGAGATATTTGAAATCCAAAATTTCAACAAAATTCCACCATTTACTATTTCTTTTTTATTTTTTTAGCATTTTTGGAATTTTGTTTTCTATTTAACCTATCCAAATTTGACCAACAATTATGGAATTTTTTGTAGTGTTTTAATGGAAGGGTTAGAGATTTTACCAACGATTTTTGAAAAATTCTAAAAGCTCTTTTAAAGAACATATTGTTATGCGAAATATTTTTTTTTCAAAATTCTCTGGAAAATTCTTCAATTTTTATTAAAAAAAATACAGATACTTTAAATACAAAACATTTTCAGAATTTCATCGTTTACTATTTGCTATTTTAATTTTTTAGTATTGTTGGCATCTTTTTTTTCTGTTTTACTTGTGTGCAGTTTTCAAAAAAATTGTAAAATTTTTGTGTTGTTTTATTATATGCATCCAAGATTTTATCAAAAAATTAAGATATTTGAAATCCAAAATTTCAACAAAATTCTATCGTTTAGTATTTCTTTTTTAATTTTTAGTGTTTTTAACATTTTTTTCTATTTTACCTATCTATGGTTTTCAATAAAATTGTAAAATTTTGTGTTGTTTTACAAAAAATTCTGCAAAACTATGGCTTTTTTTTTCAAAAAAAATTGAGATATTTGAAGTCCAAAGTTTCAACAAAATTCTATCGTTTACTATTTCTTTTTTATTTTTTTATCATTTTTTCCATTTTGTTTTCTATCTCACCTGTCCAAAACTTGCCCAATCATTATGGAATTTTTTGTAGTATTTTATTGGAGGGGTTAGAGATTTTACCAACGATTTATAGAAAATTCTAAAACTTCTTTTAAAAAAATATTGATATGTGAAATATTTTGTTTAAAAAAATTATGCGGTTTACTATTCGTTTTTTTATTTTTTTATTATTTTTGACCTTTTATTTTCAATTTCGTCTATCTGTACTTTTCAATAAATTCTAGAATTTTTTATATTTTTTTATTTTATATATTAAAGATTTTATCAAAGAAGTTTTGAAAATCATATAATATTTTTCTAACAAATATAAACATCTGAAATCCAAAATTCTTCATAAATTCCCTTGTTTACTATTTGTTTTTTTAATTTTTCAGCATTTTGGTAATCCTTTTTTCCTATTAAAAAAAATAGAGATACTTTAAATACAAAACATTTTAAGAATTCCATTGTTTACTATTTGCTTTTTTAATTTTTTAGTATTTTTTACATCTTTTTTTTTCTGTTTTACCTCTCTATGGTTTTCAAAAAAAATTTCAATTTTTGTGTTGTTTTCTTGTATGGATCTGAGAATTTATCAAAAGATTATGCAAAACTATGGTTTTATTTTTCAAAAAAAATTGAGATATTTGAAATCCAAAATTTCAACAAAATTTCATCGTTTACTATTTCGTTTTTATTTTTTTAGCATTTTGTTTTCTATTTCACCTATCCAAACTTGTCCAAATGTTATGGAATTTTTTGAAGTGTTTTATTGGAAGGGTTAGAGTTTTACCAACAATTTCTGGAAAATTCTGAAAGTTGTTTTAAGAAAAATATAGATATGTGAAATATATTTTTTTTTTCAAAATTCTGGGGTTTACTATTTGTTTTTTACATTTTTTATTATTTTTTACATTTTATTTTCAATTTCGTCTATCTGTACTTGTCAAAAAATATTAGAAATTTTTATGTTTTTTAATTTTATGGATTAGAGATTTTATCAAAGAATTTTAGCATTTGTTTTTTAATTTTTTTATTATTTTTGATAATTTTTTTTCAATTTCCTCTATCTGTACCTGTCAAAAAATTATAGAAATTTTTATGTTTTTTAATTTTATAGGTTAGAGATTTTATCAAAGATATAGACATTTGAAATCAAAAGTTCTTCATAAATTCAATCGTTTAGTATTTGTTTTTCTTATTTTTTTAGCATTTTGGTATTTTTTTTCCTATTTCACCTATCCGAACTTGTCAAAAAATTCTAAAAATTTTTGTGGTGCTTTATTGTACGGATTATAGATTTTATCAGAGAATTCTGAAAAATTCTTGAATTTTTATTAAAAAAATAGAGATACTTTAATACAAAACATTTTAAGATTTTCATCGTTTACTATTTGCTTTTTTTCATTTTTTTGTATATTTGACATCTTTTTTTTCTATTTTACATGTTTATCGTTTTCAAAAAAAATTTAAAATTTTTGTGTTGTTTTATTGTATGGATCCGAGATTTTATCAAAAAAAGTTTCCAAAACTATGGTTTTTTTTTTTCAAAACCAATTGGGATAATTGAAATTCAAAATTTCATCATTTACTATTTCTTTTTTTTTTAGCATTTTTGGCATTTTGTTTTCTATTTTACCTATCCAAACTTGTCCAAAAATTATGGAATTTTTTGAAATGTTTTATTGGAAGGGTAAGAGTTTTACCTACGATTTTCTGGAAAATTTTGAAAGTTATTTTAAAAAAAATATAGATATGTGAAATATTTTTTTTTTTCAAAATTCTGGGGTTTACTATTTGTTTTTAAGAATTTTTATTATTTTTGACATTTTATTTTCAATTTCGTGTATCTGTACTTGTCAAAAAATAGTAGAAATTTTATGTTTTTTAATTTTATAGATTAGAGATTTTATCAAAGAATTTTGGAAAATCATGGAAATTTTTCTAAAAAATATAGACATTTCAAATAAAAAATTCTTCATAAATTGCATTGTTTACTACTTGTTTTTCTTATTTTTTTTTAGCATTTTGGTAAACTTTTTTTCCTATTTCACCTATCCGAACTTGTCAAAAAATTCTAAATATTTTTGTGGTGTTTTATTATACGGATTATAGATTTTATCAGGGAATTCTGAAAGATTATTGAATTTTTATTAAAAAAATAGAGATACTTTAAATACAAAACATTTTAAGAATTCCATCGTTTACTATTTGCTTTTTTAATTTTTTAGTATTTTTGACATCTTTCTTTTTCTATTTTACCTGTTTATGGTTTTTAAAAATATTTTAAAATTTATGTGTTGTTTTATTGTGTGGATCCGAGATTTTATCAAAAAGAATTTGCAAAATTATGGCTTTTTTTTTCAAAAAAAATTGAGATATTTGAAATTCAAAATTTCAACAAAATTCCATCGTTTACTATTTCTTTTCAATTTTTTTAGCATTTTGTTTTCTATTTCACCTATCCAAACTTGTCCAAAAATTATGGAATTTTTTGAAGTGTTTTATTGGAGGGGTTAGAGTTTTACTAACGATTTCTGAAAAATTCTAAAAGTTCTTTAAAAAAAATATGGATATGTGATATAATTTGTTTTTCAAAATTCAGGGGTTTACTATTCGTTCTTTTATTTTTTTATTATTTTTGACAATTTATTTTCAATTTCCTCTCTCTATACCTGTCAAAAAATTATAGAAATTTTTATGTTATTGTATTTTATGGGTTAGATGTTTTATGAAAGAATTTTTGAAAATCATGTAATATTTTTCTAAAGAACATAGACATTTGAAATCAAAAATTCTTCATAAATTCCATCGTTTACTATTTGTTTTTCTTTTTTTTTAGCATTTTGGTAATCTTTTTTTTCCTATTTCACCTATCAGAACTTGTCAAAAAATTCTAAACATTTTTGTGGTGCTTTATTATACGGATTATAGATTTTATCAGGGAATTCTGAAAAATTATTGAATTTTTATTAAAAAAATAGAGATACTTTAAATGCAAAACATTTTAAGAATTCCATCGTTTACTATTTGCTTTTTTAATTTTTTAGTATTTTTGACATCTTTTTTTTCTATTTTAACTGTTTATGGTTTTTAAAAATATTTTAAAATTTTTGTGTTGTTTTATTGTGTGGATCCGAGATTTAATCAAAAAGAATTTGCAAAATTATGGCTTTTTTTTGAAAAAAAATTGAGATATTTGAAATCCAAAATTTCAACAAAATTCCATCGTTTAATATTTCTTTTTATTTTTTTTAGCATTTTTTTTTCTATTCACCTATCCAAACTTGTCCAAAAATTATGGAATTTTTTGAAGTGTTTTATTGGAAGGGTTAGAGTTTTACCAACGATTTCTGGAAAATTCTAAAAGTTCTTTTAAAAAAATATGGATATGTGAAATAATTTTTGTTTCAAAATTCAGGGGTTTACTATTTGTTTTTTTTTTATTTTTTTATTATTTTTGTCAATTTATTTTCAATTTCCTCTATCTGTACCTGTCAAAAAATTATCGAAATTTTTATGTTATTTTATTTTATGGATTAGATATTTTATCAAAGAATTTTGGAGAATCATGGAATATTTTTCTAAAAAACACAGACATTTGAAATCAAAAAATCTTCATAAATTCCATCGTTTACTATTTGTTTTTCTTTTTTTTTTAGCATTTTGTTAATTTTTTTTTCCTATTTCACCTATCTAAAGTTGTCAAAAAAATTTAAATATTTTTTTAGTGTTTTATTGTACGGGATTATAGATTTTATCAGACAATTTTGGAAAATTCTTGAATATTTATTAAAAAAATAGAGATACTTTAAATGCAAAACATTTTAAGAATTCCATCGTTTACTATTTGCTTTTTTAATTTTTTAGTATTTTTAACATCTTTTTTTTTTCTATTTTACCTGTCTATGGTTTTCAAAAAAAAATTTAAAATTTTTGTGTTGTTTTATTGTATGAATCCGAGATTTTATCAAAAAAAATTTGCAAAACTATGGTTTTTGTTTTTTCAAAAACAATTAAAATATTTCAAATTCAAAATTTCAACAAAATTTCATCGTTTACTATTTCTTTTTTTTTAGCATTTTTGGCATTTTGTTTTCTATTTCACCTATCCAAACTTGTCCAAAAATTATGGAATTTTTTAAAGTGTTTTATGGGAAGGGTTAGAGTTTTACCAACGTTTTCTGGAAAATTCTAAAAGTTCTTTTAAAAAAAGTATAGATATGTGAAATATATTTTTTTTCAAAATTCTTGGGTTTACTATTTGTTTTTTTATTTTTTTATTATTTTTGACACTTTATTTTCAATTTCGTCTATCTGTACTTGTCAAAAAATACTAGAAATTTTTATGTTTTTTAATTTTATGGATTAGAGATTTTATCAAAGAATTTTGGAAAATCATGGAATATTTTTCTAAAAGATATAGACATTTGAAATCAAAAGTTCTTCATAAATTCAATCGTTTACTATTTTTTTTTCTTATTTTTTTAGCATTTTGGTAATCTTTTTTTTCCTATTTCACCTATCCGAACTTGTCAAAAAATTCTAAACATTTTAGTGGTGCTTTATTGTACGGATTATAGATTTTATCAGAGAATTCTGAAAAATTCTTGAATTTTTATTAAAAAAATAGTGATACTTTAATACAAAAAAATTTTAGATTTTCATCGTTTACTATTTGCTTTTTTAATTTTTTTGTATTTTTGACATCTTTTATTTTCTATTTTATCTGTCTATGGTTTTCAAAAAACATTTAAGATTTTTGTGTTGTTTTATTGTATGGATCCGAGATTTTATCAAAAAGAAATTTGCAAAACTACGGTTTTTTCTTTCAAAAACAATTGGGATATTTGAAATTCAAAATTTCAACAAAATTTCATCGTTTACTATTTCTTTTTTTTAGCATTTTTGGCATTTTGTTTTCTCTTTCACCTATCCAAACTTGTCAAAAAATTATGGAATTTTTTGAAGTGTTTTATTGGAAGGGTTAGAGTTTTACCAAAGATTTCAGGGAAATTTTGAAAGTTGTTTTAAAAAAAATATAGATATGTGAAATATTTTTTTTTTCAAAATTCTGTGGTGTACTATTTGTTTTTTTTTTTTATTTTTTTTATTATTTTTGACATTTTATTTTCAATTTCGTCTATTTGTACTTGTCAAAAAATACTAGAAATTTTTATGTTTTTTAATTTTATTGATTAGAGATTTTATCAAAG
>Ga0209700_108188_pt1 | contig 13713 bp, 8 predicted proteins | sample SiratroredBW_FD_187528 | JGI IMG/M metagenome (GOLD analysis project Ga0209700, IMG submission 187528) | Root nodule microbial communities of legume samples collected from California, USA - Siratro red BW (SPAdes) (version 2) | ecosystem: Host-associated > Plants > Roots > Nodule | place: USA... | reverse complement strand
CATAAACCTACATTCATTGGATTAAAAAAGAGATTTTTGTGTGGGATTCAGGCATATTCCAGAAATAACATTTATTTATAGGTGTTATTTCAATTTCATAACATTAGATTGATTAAAAATAGAAAAAATTATTCAACTCTAGTAGTCATTCTGGATCAACTTATCTTATCTTAATATTATACTTGTTGTCCATACTATTGTCAAAACAACATATTGAATAAGTATTTTCTTTATGAAATTTTGTAGTACATTACTATTATTTTACTTTATAGTAATTTTTTTTGTGCATTTTGATTATTTACACTTGACATTATTATTTGTTGTCCATTTTAATTATTTGCATTTGGCTTTATTATTAGTGTCCAATCTCATATATACATAATATCATGCATCTAAAACTAATCAAACTCCGCTTCAAATATAAACACAATTATATTAGATGTGCTAATTTGTTTTGGGTCAAAATTAATTTTATAAATTTGCTTTAATCATAATAAACATGATTTGTAAATTCCTTTTATTTAACGTTCTCAAATGCCAACCAATTTCATAATAATAATGAATTTTATTAAGAAGGTTCATCAGTAAAGGATTAAATCTAACATTAGTTATCCAAACTTTATTTGTATAATTAGAAATTCAGTAGTTAAATTTACACGTTTTATAAGTTTTATTTATAAAGTTTCCATAAATTAAAAGCAAAAAACATTAATACTTGATAATAGTAGTTAATTTAAAAAGCATTAAATTGAAGAAAAAAAAATGTATGTAACATTAAAATAATTTTAGTAACTAAAATTTTAAAGATGTGCACGAGTTATAAATAGTTATGAAAGTAAATATTCAATTTCAAGTAAATATAGTTTAGCAGAAATGTGAAGTAAAAGATTTGAAAATATAAAGAACATTAATGAAAATAAAAGATAAATAAGAGTAAATAAAATAATACATACAATAATTATTTCTTCATGTAATATATTTGTTATATCCTTAAGAAAAATGTTAGTTGTAGAAAGAGAGTTTGAATAGAAAGAATTGAGTGACTTAGTTTATTACACGTTTGTAGTAGATCATTCATTGATTTTATAAATAATTTTACAAACACTTTCTAAAAGAATTGAATGTAGATTAAAAGAGCAAGATTTGAATAATAGAAGAAGATAGCAAATATTATGTTTTTATATTAATTCATTTTTAATTTTAGCTACATCGACTCTTTTTATACTCAAATTTAAGGTAAGTATTCCACTAAACAATAAAATATTAAGAAGTACTTTTAGTATCACTTTTGTGTTATAACAACTATACAAAGTTTCTCTATATTATTCACTAAACTCGTTTATTATTTACTAAACTCTCTTAAAATTTAAACACAGGGGTACAATGTGTCTCCAAGTTAAACACATGAATCTCTTAAGACTAAACAAAAAAATAAAATAAAATTGTATAATCTCATATCTTTCCTTAAAATAAGTGAAACCCACTTCTTATTTTTCATTCAAATACTTAACTTTTTTTCATTTTAATAATTTTTTATTTAAATAATTTATCATTAGTTTCCTTACTTTCTATTCTTTCTATTAAATCATTTTATTTATAAAAACAAACAAATAGTTTCATGTTCATTACAGTACATAGTTTAGGTTGACTTTTTATTTTTTTCTTATCATCAATAGAAACCCTAATCCTAAACTAAACTCTAACCCTAAACTAATGTTTAAAAGATTAACTTATGTATTTTGCTAAGATATCTTACTTACTTATGTTTTTATTTTTATATTTAATTATGTTGGGTTTCTTTTCTTATTTTAGTCTCATTGTTATTTATTTGATGGATAAATAGAAATTATTGAAAGCAAATATTATTTCCCACCTTAGACTTATAAAGATAAATTTCTTCTCATTTCCAAAGCTAAAGGTATGGATTATTATCCAGATTTCATCTATTCCCACATTAGACCTATAAAGATAAATTTCTCTCATTTCCGAAGCTAAAGGTATGGAGTATTACCCCGGTTTCATCTATTCCCACCTTAGACCTATAAAGATAAATTTTTTCTCACTTCCGAAGCTAAAGGTATTTTTTGACTTAATAAATTGTTTTTCATTTTTGTTGAAAAGATAAATTTCTTCTCACTTCCAAAGCTAAAGGTATTTTTTGGCTTAATAAATTGTTTTTTATTTTTGTTGAAATTTAAACTGTTGCTTGATTTAGGTTGTAATCTTTCTTAAGAGCTGTTAGAAGAATTTCTTGAAGCTTTTTTAGTTGGGAAAAGCTTTATAAGGTCTGAGAAACAATTTTAACATGCAATGATGCCTGTATAACTACATGCAATCAGATCCTCAGTGTGTTAACTTGCATGCAATCTGATCTTCACTAAAGTTTGAATTTTCCTATCTTCACACAGTAATGTAGTATTGTTTTACATGTTTAGGAATTAAAATTGTTGTTTGCACTATAAAAATGAAAAATGTGTTGGAAATGTTATTAATTTTCTTCAATCTAAAGCATATATGAGATTAAGAAGTATTGTTTTTCTAATGTTTTTTGTTCAGGTATCAATAGAAGAAGGAAAAGTAGGGAAGTTGATTGTGATGGCAAGGAAAAGACAGAGGCGGAGTAAAAGACGTGGAGAAGATCAGAGAGACAGGCTGAGTGAATTGCCTGATTGTGTTCTACTCCACATTATGCAATTTATGGACACAAAATCTGCTGTTCAAACTTGTGTCTTGTCCAAAAGATGGATGGATCTCTGGAAATATCTCACTACTCTTGCGTTTAACTCTCTCTTTTTTAATAATATCAACAATTTCATCAAATTTTTGTCTCGTGTTTTATCTATACGTGATAATTCCATTTCCCTACATAATGTTGAATTCACTCGTAGAGGTGATGCTCTATCACAGTCCCTCAATAGGCTCATGAAATATGCTGTGCTGCACAATGTTCAACAGTTGACAATCAATATAACTTTGAAGTCCAATGCTATGTTTCGCCCTTACATCTTTTCCTGTCAGTCTTTGACATTTCTTAAGGTTTGTGTTAGTTCTTGTGACCCTCCATGATAGTACTTCCATAATCTTTGAACATGCCAGCAATAAGAAGCATGCATCTTGAGTGTTGCTCCTTTACTGCAAGTGACAGAGACTATGCTGAGCCATTTTCTACACGTCAAAACAGTCATCCATTTTTTACCTCATGCAATCTTTCTTTGGTTGAGAAATTAACCATTAATACATTTGGAACTACATGTTCTGAGAGGACAGAGTTACTTATCTTAAGCTGGCTGCAATTGCTAACTAATCTAAAGACCTTGACATTGTCTGAGATTTCTCTTAAAATACTACTACAAGTTAGTTACTATGGTTTTCCTCTTTACCTTTTTATTTTTCATAAGGCTTATAAGATTCTTTTGTTCTCAATTTTCACTATCTCTGTAGGATATATTAAAACCTCTTGCATTGAGCATTGAACCTCCTCTTCATCACTTGAAATCAGTGAAAGTGAAGATATTTAAAGATAAAGATCTACCTGATAGATTAAGCAGAGCATTGGCGTACATACTTGTGTACTCTCCACGAGCCAAAATTGATGTGATGTCATGGTGGAAGAATGATGAAGGAGATATAGATACTTAACTCTTGGGGTATAAAATATTCCCTATTATTCAGTTTTACTTTGGTAGCGCTTCTATTTTTCCATGATACGGTGATACATGTAGAAATTAGATATTGTTCTATTTGTACGGACCTAAGTGTCTATATTACATGTCATCAATATTCTATTTTTTCTATTTAGCAATTGAAATTATAAAATTTAATAAACTACACTGTGTGAAACATTGTGTTTGAAACACAATTCTCATTTTTTTTTTAGTCTTAATGATGATGAGCAAAATATTTTGTTTACAACTAAATTGAAGCTGCATTATAAAATTTTATTTGGGTGCTTTTTAAAAATAAAATGATAACAAGTGGTCCCACGGCCGAAGTGTAACTGTAAAATAGAAATATGACTGAAAGATTATCACACTTATTAAGTGTATTTTGGGCTTTGTTTTATCTTCCCTCAAATATGTTTTTTTTTTTCCTTCAAGTGGCTATGGTTAGCCCAATGTTCTACCCTACTTGTATCTATTTAAACCTAACTTCTTCGAAGTCTAGGGTTAAAAAGAAATACAATTGTCTCCTCTAATTAATTTATTTATGTTTTTCTAGTTGTAAAATGTTTGGTACATTACATCTTGTTTTATATGGTTAAGCTTTGTTAAATGTATCTTTGTTCATTTTCTAAACTTGAGTCATTTTTTCTGACAACAAACAAAATGTTTGAGCTACAAGCCTACAACTGTGCTTTAAAGAACGTTTAAAACTTCATTTTGTGATTTGATTTTCAGACCTGAAATCTGCTACCTTGAATTTGGTTTAAAGTTTGATTGATGAAAGTTAGAAGTTCATTTTATTTTGATGTGCTAGTGCTAGACTATTATAGATGGTTGACTAAACTATAATTTTTCCTTAAAACCTGACAGCATAATTTTATATATATGTTAGACCATTTATGGCTGAATTTGAATTCGTTTTTCTTTACTCTTATTTACCGGAGAATTGTTATATTGATTTTTTTACTGTGAAGACCTCGTAGATTAAATGCTAGAGTTAACAGAGTGTTAGTTTCTGTAACCATATGCTAAGTTCATGATGATAAATCTGTGAGAGAATGCTAGCTGCTTCTGGACATATATATGCTAAATAGCTGACCAATGTGTTGTTGTATTGTTGTGGAACTATGGCCTAGTTGATTTCCCATGAAATATCTTTATTGGACTATGACAATTACTTTTTGTTAGGTATTTAAGTATAAGTTCAAATATTAAATTAAGTAGAAATGAGAAAGTTGAGCAATATATAAAAAACAAGACGAACAAATTCAATGCTTTAAGGTTTTGGGTTGAAAGTGGTGTCATTCCTTTGTGTTGGTCTCGCTGAGTTCTCAATCTTGTTTGATCTCTCTAGAGTTTCCCCTCGATTATATTTTCCCCTCAATTAGAGAGAGAGTATACCAATATGGAAAATGACTTTGACTTGAGAGGAAAATTGTTAGGTATCCAAATATGAGTCTAAGTTACATATTGAGTGGAAATGGAAATGAGAAAGTTGAACAACATATAAAGTTGAACAACATATAAGAAAGAAGACCTACAAACTTAATGCCATAACATTTTTTATTAAAGGTGGTGTGATTCCTTTATATGAACCTCAATATTTCATGTAAACGTTGATGATCGTAGGAAATTTGTGAGTGGAGAGGCAAGAGTGGCATATCCACAAATAAACCTTCAATAAAATCATTCATGGCTACCTGAAAGGTAAAGGGCGCATTAGATAGGCTGAAAGGCATGACTAGAAACTCATAATTGCCATCAAATGTTGTAAAGGTTATTTTATGACAATCCTTAAGGTGAACCCTTGTCTGGTGGTACCCTGATCGTAGGTCCGACTTAGTAAATACTTTTGCTCCAATAAGCTCATCCAAAAGTTCCTCAATGGTTGGGATAGAAAACCTATCTTTGAGTGTAATAGAATTTAGAGCTCGATATTCCACATAAAATGTCACATTCCATCTTTCTTTTTTATCAAAATGAATGGGGAAGAGAAAGGACATGTACTACATCGAATGAAGCCTTCATTTAGCATTTCCTGGATGAAGGATGTCTTAGTCTAATTGTGGGCATTTGGGCAGCGGTATGGTTTAATATTAACTGGGATCGATTATAGAAGTAGGAGAATATGGTGGTTATGGGGTCGGTTGGTGGTAATCCATGAGGAAGTGAAAAAAAATTGTGTGGTATTTTTTAATTGAGTGTGGCAACGTAAGGATAGTTGGCGAAGGAAGGGGTGAGAATAAGAGTTTGTTGAAAAGTGAGAAGGTGTAGAGAAGAAATGACATTGGCGTGTAAAAGGTGATAAATGTGGGTGAGAGTTATATGGTTGTGTAAAAGTTTGTTGGTATCGTGAAAGGTGATTTGAGAGCCATAGTGTGTAAAATATAAATGAGGAGTGGAAAAATCTATTTGCAAAGGGCCCAAAGAGCCTAACCAATCCATACCCAGAACCATGTCACCTCTTTCAATGGGAAGGAGGTAGAAGGGAATTATACATGATTGTTTTTGAATGGAAACATTGACATTTGGGAAAAGGGAAGAACATTGTATTTTGTCCCATTTCCAACCATGACTAAAAAAGGTGGGATAAGAATGGTGAAAAGTTAGAGGTGAAAGGCTAGTGGTTGTAAGATGTTATGGTAGCTACCAATATCAATTAGTTTTGTAATTGGGAGATGGGCAATATAACCTTTAAATTTGAAAGTGTTAGCTGAGGGGGTGCCTGATAAAGCATGAAAAGAGAGACAAACGTGAGTGGAATCATTTGGGTCAGGATTGGAGGTGGTATTTGAGGTAAATGTGTTATTTTTTTGTATGCCTTCGTCACCAAACAGGAGTAGAGGATGATTAGTGGTACACTTATGGCCAATATACAATTTTTAATCCCAATTGTAACATAGGTCAATAGCCTGACATTCTTGCAGTTAGGTTGATGTAAGCTTTTTGATAGGTGGAGAAAGAGGTAAGGTTGGTGGTTGATTGGAAGGAAAAATTAGTTTTTGTGGGGGCAAGAGGTCAGTGGAAGGTTTAGGCAAGATATATGGGTTGCGAGAGTAACACTTAGAATCATTAATTTTTGATTCCAAAAGTTTGGCTAGGCCTAGAGCTTGAGAAATAGAAGTATGTTGAAGAACAACTATTTCATGGCAGATTTCTGGAATGAGGTTAGAGATGAAACAATTAAGTATCATCTCAGGTGTAAGGCTCAAAACACGGTTGGATAATTTTTCTAAAGTTGTTTGCTATTTTGAGACAGTTTCATGTTGCTGAAATTTGAATAGCTTAGCCTGATGGTTGTCATATGTTGAAGACCTATAATGAAGTTCAAGAGCATGATTAAAAAAAAATTCAATCATTAAGTTAGTGATTTTTATACATCCACTTGAACAAACTAAGAGTCTCGCCCTTTGTGTAAAAAGCCACCATATTTAAACAATCCCAAGAGATGTTATAGAAATAAAAAAAAATGATAAACTTATAAGAGTCAATCTAAAGGATCTGTGTCATCAAAGAAAGGTACTTGTATTTTTGGTAGATGCATAGACGGGGGCGATTTGGGACGGGAGTGAAAAGGAGGAATGATAGTGGTGTTGGTGATGGTAAAAGTGGTCTGAAAATGGATGCATACTGGTGGAATTGTTGTCGTGGTGTCTAGTGATGATTGGGTGCTGATGGTTGTGTGGTTTGGGAAGATAGTGTGGTTAAGAGATCGGTGATTATATGTGTGAGGTTGTCGTGTTTGGTTTTTAAGGCAGTTTGACGAGATTCCAATTTTTGGTAGAAGGCAAGGAAGCGACCCTCATGAAGTTCTTGAGTTCTATGAAGTTGTGTTTGAAGGTTAGATAACTGGTCTAAAATGATTTGTAGGGTTTTGTCTATCTCTTTGGGAGGCATGGACACAAGGAAATGAAAACACCAATTTGTTATGTTCATGATTGTGTTCTTATAATAGAAAATATTCTCATATAACAAGGTAACAACTACCCTTCAAATAAAGTCCTTAAATTATGTGAGTCTTGATACCTTCCTAGTGGGCCTTGAAGGTCCTGAACAACTATCACTATCAAATCTAGTACCACATTAACAATGGTTACTTAGAGATGTATTTAAAACATTATTTGCTAAGCTCTAGTTTATAGACAAATTTGATTGGTCTGCTAGCACTACTTTATGTATGCTTCAACTTGATAGTTATGCATGTGTTGGGAGGTAGCACTAAAAATAGGGGATGGTATCTTGGAGAAATGAAGGGTGAACTAGTCAGCTTATAAAAGGGCATATTCGTATCTTTAAATTGCATGACAGAACAAAGGCTAAAAATGCAAATATGCTTTGAAGCAAAATAGAAGATATGAATTTTGGAAACACCAAAATATTAAGCAGAGTTGATTGGGAATGAAATCAATAGAACTTCATTATAGATGCAAACAAATAGCAGCCAATGAAGTTGCTATCATTATACATGCAAACAAATGCAGACTAGTTATAAAAAAATATTCAAATTTTTCTCTGCTTCCTTTGTTACAAGACACCTCTTTATAAGACCCTAATTTTAATAATGAATCGATTCCTAATAGAGAGTTGTATTCATCTAATGTAAAGTATACTCATGACACTTGAGTTCTTGTAATAGAAAATATTCTCATATAACAAGGTAACAACTACCCCATAGATAAAGTCCTTAAACCATGTGGGTCTTGATACATTCTTGGTGGGCCTTGAAGGTCCTGAACAACTATCACCATCACACCTAGTACAACATTAGCAATGGTTATTTAGGAGATGCACTCTGCCAAGCTCTAATTTATAAACAAATCTGATTGGTTTGCTAGTACTACCTTCTGACTAGATCTAGCAGAATATGCTTTAACCTAATAGTTATGCAGGTGTGAGGAGGGTAGTGTTACGAATAAGGGAAGGTACCTTGGAGAAATGTTAGAGAAATGGAGGGTCAACTAATTAGCTTATAAAAGGAACATATTCGTATCTTTAAATTGCATGGCGGAACAAAGGCAAATATGCTTTGAACCAAAATTAATGATAGGAATTTTGGAAACACCAAAGTTTAAAGTCAAAGTTGATTAGGAATGAAATCAATAAAAGATCATTGTAGATGGAAACAAATAGCAGTCGAATGAAGTTATTATCATTGTAGATGCAAACAAATGCAAACTAACTACAAAAAATATTCAAATTCTTCTCTGCTTGCTTTGTTACAAGACACATCTTTATAAGACCCTAATTTTAATAGTGAGTTAATTTCTAACAAACAATTGTATTCACTTAACAGAAAATATGCTCATGACAACTGAGTTATTGTAACAGAAAATATTCTCATATAACAAGGTAACAACTACCCTTCAGATATAGTCCTTAAACCATGTAAGTCTTGATACCTTCATGGTGGGCCTTGAAGGTCCTAAACAACTATAACCATCACATCTAGTACAACATTAGCAATGGTTAATTAGGAGATGCATTTAAACCATTCTTTGCCAAACTCTAGTTTATAGACAAATCTGATTGGTTTGCCAACACTATTCTCTGACTACATCTATCAAAATATGCTTTAATCTGATAGTTATGTAGGTGTGGGGACAACAATAGTACAAATAGGGGAAGGTACCTTGGAGAAATGCTAGAGAATTGGAGGTCAACTAGTTAGCTTATAAAAGGGACATATTCGTATCTTCAAATTAAATGACAGAGCAAAGGCAAAAATGCTTTGAACTAAAAGTGAAGATAGGAATTTTGGAAACACCAAAGTTTAAAGCCAAAGTCGATTAGGAACGAAATCAATAGAAGATTATTGTAGATGGAAAAAATAGCAACCAATGAAGTTGTTATCATTGTAGATGCAAACAAATGTAAACTAAATACAAAAAATATTCAAATTCTTATTTGCTTCATCTATTACAAGAAACCTTTTTATAAGACCCTAACTTTAATAGTGAGTCACTTCCTAATGGACAGATGTATTCATCGAATAGAAAATATACTCATGACATCTGATTTCTTGTAATATAAAATATTCTCATATAATAAGATAACAACTACTTCTCAAATAAAATCCTTAAATCATTTGGGTTTTGATACCTTCTTGGTGGATCTTGAAGGCAATGAACAACTATGACCATCTTATCTAGTACAACATTAGCCATGATTATTTAGGAGATGCATTTAAACCATTCTCTCCCAAACTCTAGTTTGTAGACAAATCTGATTGGTTTGGTTAACACTACTTTCTGACCACATCTAGAAGAATATTCTCTAACTTGATAGTTACGCAAGTGTGGAAAGGAGTACCAACAGGGGAAGGTACCTTGGAGAAATACTAGAGAAATGGAGGGTCAACTGGTGAGCTTATAAAAGAGACATATTTGTGTCTTCAAATTGCATGGCAGAAGGCAAAAATATAAATATACCTTGAACCAAATTGAAGATATGAATTTTGGAAGTAATAGAGTTTAAAGCCAAAACTGATTAGGAACGAAATCAATATAATATCATCGTAGATGCAAACAAATAGCGATCAAGAACATGCACAGTTAGTTTTTGTTATTTTTGTGATTGGGAAGCTCTTTCTGACATAATATATAAGCCTAGTCTTTGTAATATGTGCGTTTAGGAAAAATTGTTTAGGTTATTTGTAAAATGATAAAAGTTTGAAGTAATTATATATTTTTGTATAAGGATTAAAACATCTATCTTTCAAATGTTACATTTTAATATTGATTTATTTTTACTTAAAAAAATTGTGAATAGCAAATAGTCTGCAGAACAATATTTGAATAAATAATAAGTGGATTCCCTTTCTCTGTTTTTTTCATAGTTCACAGATATCACTCTAATGGCATCCATCATACCATGGTTGGGTCTAAATTTATCAAAGTTGTATCAAGATATATTTATAGATTGGGAGAATCAATAATTTCCTGATTTGTTTTTCAATAAAAGAACCCTTTAGATCTTATTATTGAATTGCTTTTAAAATGGATTGTATATAATTACTTTTTTCCCCCAAAATAACCATTCTTAGCCTAAATAACAGAATATGTGATTCATTTCAAGAATTAAGATTTAGAAAATGTTGATGCAGCATACAAAATTAGCAACAACAAATTAAACACCTCAGATTCTTCAGTGTATTTTAAGTGGCCTTCTTATATTCTGTGATACTGTTCAAGAGTTATCAAAATTACATTAACAGAACAAAAACTTCCATAGAATCTTAACATTTTGTCTTAATTATCAAAGTACTCATATAATTTTTTTTCTTGATGCAACCTCAATTAAGTATTTCTCATCAGCCCGTAACCAATGTATTCAACATACCTGCTTAGGGCTCAGTACATGCAACAAAAAAATTCACAAGCTAGAAATGCAGGAAATTTGGAAGTAGTGCCATGTAAGGGACAAGTCGAATGAAAAGAAAGAAAATATCAAAACCATCTTAAAGATGGAGATTACCACAAATAGGTCACGAACCAACACACAAAAGAATATAATATCAACTTTTAATTTAACTAAAAAACTTCTGAACAACAAGTTTGGGTAGTCTTTTTCATTTACATTGCTTATCTATTTACACAATGTGTGAACTCCAAGTCGCTTGAACTCTAACAAAATTTGCAGAAAAATGAAGTCAGTTGTCACTGATTCAGTTCTTATCTTTACTTTTATGTTGTAACTTGGCATCCTTTTCTACGACTTCAACTTCCTCAATGTTCCTTTTCTTTCAAACATGCCTAACCAAAGAAAAACTTTAGGCAAATATTTCGTAAATTTGTCTTTTAATACATAAAATGATGTCAGTCATTGATTGTAATCAAACAAAACAACAGAGAAATAAATGTTAGTGGAAAAATTATCAATATATATATGCAAATCATCTCGCTTGAAGAGTTAGTTTAAGCATGGATTTACCAACCACGTCAGAAGAATAGACCATTGTGAAGATCATTTATTCAAGCTAAATATGAAGACACCTACGATAAACCATGTCAACAAGACAAACACATTACAAATCACCCTATAATTTGTTCAAGGAAGAAGGGAAATATAAAACTAAAGTTAAAATTTGTAGAAGTATTTATTTACCTGATAGTTGAGCATGGAATAGAGGATATAATCACGTATACAAGTTTCAAAAATTTATGACCTCAACTTTGGTCAGTTGAGAGTTCTGAAGTAAGTACTTCATCAACACTTCTGTTTGTTGAATGTTTTCCCCCTTCAATGTCTTCAATCTAACAAAGCTTGGAGGTTGAATTCTTGGACTTGGAATACTTGGATGTCGAAACCTAGCCTGTTGTGACACACCTTACACAATCAGAATAAACTCAGCACATATTTTAATGGATACCATGCAATATAATTAAAATGGATATGATTATATTAAAAAAAGTGACGTAAGAATGCAAACAAAGGAAGAAGAAAACACACAGAAGTAACTCACAAGTAGTATTGCTCCAAGGACAGACTTAGAGAGTGTCAATATCTTTACATGAGAGAACATTTTCAGCAACCTTAGAATGATTGAAGGACACGTAGCAGCGATCTCAATGTTGGCTTCTTCAAGAAGTGCAAGATCACTCATGGAGGAGAGGTCATGACAGCCTATGCAACTTCTGATAGCCAAATGCGTGAGATTCGGAGTAGAAAGCACAATCTTGTATTGCACTTCATCGTATCTTTTCATGGTGAAACGAGAAAGGTTGGAATTTGATATGCTGAGGACTTTGGCATCATCGCTCAAAGAACACCCCACAAGGACCAAACTGTTCAAGGAGAAACAGTTTGAAAAGGGTTCCGCGCGCACATCATTGTCCCTTGCGGAGAAGCACACATTGGTGAGATTCAAGGTTTTGAGCGCTGGTAGATGTAGAGACGGTGGAAGTTTCAAGATATGACGAGGATAAAGGATTGAAAGAGTGAGAGATGTGAGAGAGGGAGAAGAAAAGATGAAAGGTATGGGGTAATAAAAGTTGTTTCTGGATTCTTGATCGAGATAGATTCTCAAATGTGGTACATGAAGCATGTGAGGAGTGAAAAAGACAATGCATGTGAGAAGCTCTTGTGCTGTGGTGCCGCATGCTTCGAAATCAAGACAATGCAAAAGAATGGAAGGGTCTCTCTGGGAGACAACGTGGGAGACAAATTGGTTGTACATGGCGATGGTTTTGAAATTGCGGCGTCTGAAACGGAGAGTGGTGACATGTTTCCAAAGGTTGTTCCATCGTTTGGACAAGAAAGAGGTTCGAACTGCGGTTTCTGTGTCGAGCAATTGGATAATGTGGACAAGAACATCTTCATGCAACTCACTGAGCATGTCTCTCCCATCTTCTCTTTCTCTTCCGCTTTTCTGCTTCTTGGTGGTTTGGGTCTTCAACTCTACCATAGTTTCTTTTCCTTCTTCCATGGATGAAAGGAAAAAGGTTTTAGATTCAGGAAATACCTAACGTAAACGAATGCGAGGTTATTTGTAGACTCAGTCTTTTATCCCAGATTCGAGGAAACTGAAAGTGATTTTTTTCCGTTTAAATTTTCACTTTCTTATGTCTCATCAAATATTGAATAGAACCCTTCCTATTAGATTAAAGATATAGTTTATAGTTAAAAGAACAATTGTTTTTATTTAAAAAATTAATTTTTAAAACTTTCTCTACCAAACTGTTTTTTTCTATTTATATTCTTCTAAATTTCTATTTTCTTATAAATATATAAAAAATATAATTATATTTTTAAATACATATTAAAAATAAAAAATATAATTGTATTTTTTTAAATATTTAAAATTTATTGTTTTTGAAATGAATATAATTTAAAAATTAATGAGTATGATTATATCATTATTTAAATATTTATTGTTATTATGTCGTGTACTTTATTTTCATTGTTTGTAATTAATAATTTTAAATATGTTTATTATTAAACGTAATTTATGTTTTTTTTTTCAATTAGTATGATTTTTATTAAATAAATATAGTAATTAAATATTTTAATTAATATATTAATTGATTTTAAATACATAAGTTTTTATAATTTT